>Ga0206856_10057_pt1 | contig 37919 bp, 34 predicted proteins | sample Alteio_BWOrgCont_48_FD_152630 | JGI IMG/M metagenome (GOLD analysis project Ga0206856, IMG submission 152630) | Enriched cells from forest soil in Barre Woods Harvard Forest LTER site, Petersham, Massachusetts, United States -... | ecosystem: Environmental > Terrestrial > Soil > Temperate forest >...
TTCCAGATAACGCCCGATGACTTTGATGGCCGTGAGTTTGCCTGAGAGCCAGCTATCCGGCTGTGAAATCGGGTTGTCGACAAAAATTTGTCCAAACACCGGTGAATTGGCGAACAGCAGATGCCGCACGCCCAGCAAGGCAATCAGCGCAGGTAAAATAGCGACATACCCTTCAACCCCAAATTCCCACGTCGCCCGCCCCAGGCGTTTCCAGAATGTTTCGCCTGCTATATTCGGCCAGCGCCAGATCAAGTCGTAGAAAAAGACGAATACGCCAATCATTAACGCACTCTCTTTGGCAAACACGCCCCACAACGCATTCAAGCCCATGCCGGTCAGCCACAAAACTCTTTTGCTTCCCTTGGTTTCCGCCGACTTCATATAACACCAGCTGCCCAGCAGGATGGAAAGTGTCGCCAGCAAATCCGCGCGACCCACAATGTTCGTCACTGATTCGATGTGGTGGATGGCAAAGATGGCCGCAGCCAGTGCGGCCAGCCCCAGTCGTCCATCCAGTTTGCGGACAATGAACATGACCAGCACGACATTGGCCCAATGCAGCAGGAAATTCACCACATGGTAACCGGCGGGGTTTTGCGCGTTGCCCAGCACGGTGTAATTAACCATGTAGCTAAAGGTGGTCAGCGGCCGGTACAGGTCGCTTTCAAACATCGGCCACCAGTAATTGCGGGTCAGAATCTGGTACAGGTTATTGGGATTCCAGGCTTGAATGCGCGAGTCGCCTCCGATGATGACACTGTTGTCCAGCACCAGTCCCGCGCTGAAGGAATTGGCATAGGCCAGCAGGGTGAGAAACCAAAGCGCGAGCGCGGCCAGCCATGGGTTACCCAGGAACTCGGGCGAATTCGGCGCAGGCACGCGGGGGGATAGACCGGACGGAGAGGATTCCATGAAGGCAAGGCGGCAAAGGGTGCCAGTGTAGGATTTTCGCGTCCTGAAGCCATCCTAAAGACAGGGTGTGGGTGCTCGTGTCCTTGACTCCCGCACCTCAAAAATGAATACTGGGCGGGTTAACTTTACCGGAAGGGTGGCAGAGTGGACTATCGCGGCTGACTTGAAATCAGCTGAACCGCAAGGTTCCGGGGGTTCGAATCCCTCCCCTTCCGCTCCCTTTCTGCCATGTCTTTACTGGAGGGGGAATAGAGGAAGGCGAACTCGATTTCGCCTTCGCCGATGGTGATCTTTTCGGTGATCAGTTCGACCATTTCCAGCTTCTCTTCCGGGGACTTGTCCGCCCAATGGTCAGCGAGGTTCTGGGCGTTGCGGGAGACTTCCTCGGCGGACAGAGTGTTGACCTTCATAATGTCGAGTTCGGCCTCCAGTCTGGGTATGGACGCTTCAATCTGTTTCTGGCGCTCGACCAAGGGTTCGTGGAACTTGGCAAAGCCGTCGGCATCGAGCTTACCCTTTTGGTAAAGGTCGAAGGTCTTCTGAATCTCTCGCTTGGTCTGCTGCAAGGCATCGCGCTGGCCCGCAAGAAATTGCTCCTTGTCGGCGGCGGTTTGGTTCGTGGTTTTGAGATATTTGGCGATGGCATCCGGGGACACGGCAAAGTCTCTGAGGTTGGCGATGAATGACTCGTTGAGGATGTCGATGGGGACTTTGTTTTTACAACCCCGGCAGATATATTTCTGGTTGTTAGACGGGACATACATTTTTTGCCCGCAGTGGCAAAACGTGACCCCGGCAAAAAGATTCACCGGCTTCTTCATGGGCCGGTTTTGTTTGCTCAAGGAATCTCCAATCATGCGGTTGCACTCGTCCCAAACTTCCTCGCTCACAATGGCCGGAATCTTATGGAATTTCCATTCGCTCTCGGGCTTGATTGTCCAGGGGCTAGTCGGGCTGGCGCGGGTTGTGTAGTTTATGCGGTGGACTCCCTTGGCGGTCGGGTCTTGTAACAAACGTGTGAGTGTTAATAACGTAAACTTTGCCCCTCGCCGGGAACGGTGGCCCGCGTCGGTTAACAGCTTGGTAACAGTTTTCTTCCGCTTGTGCTTTAGGTAGAGGTCATACATCAGCTTCCGCACTGGCGCTTCCTTTGGGTGGGGAACAAGCCGCTTGTCCTTCCATTCGTAACCAAACGGTGCGGGGCCGCCTAATGCACTGCCGATCTTGGCCCGCACGGCGATGGAAGCTTTTACGCGGTCAACTGTTTCCTCGCGCTCCCACTGTGCCATTGCCGCGATGATGGTGTAGAAAAGCCGTCCGGCGGGGCTGGAGGTATCTACCCTCTCCTGCAAGGAAACCATGTCGGCATTGTGCTGCCGGAAGAACTCGGCGAACTCCAAAAGCTCTTTGGTGTTGCGTGCCAGCCGGGCCAGCTTGGAAAAGATCAGGCCGGTGATATGCCCGCGCTTAACGTCAGCCATCATCCGCTTGGCCTCGGGATTCTCCATCACCGTCTTGCCCGAGACCCCGGCAAGATCGTAAACCTCCACTACTTTCCAATCGCAGAAGCTGGCGTATTCACGGGCGCGGCGCTCGTGATGCTCCGGCGATTCACCCTGGGCCTGATCGTCTGTCGAAACCCGAATCCAAATGCCTACCCGCTTTTTACTATCAAGCGGGGGCTGTTTTGGCATGTTGGGTTTGGCAGCACTCATGACAGGAACGTAGCAATTTCTACTACGCTAAGGCAAGAAAGAAAGTTCGCATCAGCGCAATTTTTTGTTAATGCCATGACATGCGCAAGCAAAGAGATTTAACCGAAAAGGAACTCGCCGCTCACGCCAAAAAGATTCGCAAGGCTACGGGCAAAATTCGGGCGCAAGTCGCCCGAGAGCTTGGTGTTGCCCGTCCGACTGTAGTGCAAGCAGAAGAAAACCCTGAGTTGGGTCTCACTAAACTTCGCATCCGGATTATCGAGACCTACTCACCTAATAAAGTGACTGGGCCGTGGTATAAACTTGAACCAAAATGAATACTAAAGTTTCGGCATAAGTGAATCCCAGGAACATTTAAGTGCATGTTGGACACGAATTGCGGTAGTTAGGAGGATGTTGGTCTGTCCTGCTTCAACTTTCTGGACGGTGCGAATATTCAGATCAACTAATTCAGCGAGCTTTTCCTGAGTGATGCCGCGAGCAACCCGCTCGCGGCGCAGATTTGCGCCAAAGGCTTTGACTTGGCGCGCTAATTGAGGGGATGTAGGCACGGCCCATTATGGCGTAAAAAGGGCTTGACCGTTACGGCACAATATGCCGTAATCGGTGGCATGAAATTCCTGCATCGCCTCGGCCCCGACCCCCATGCCAACGATCAGCGCACCGCGAATCTGAACGGGTGCCCGGACATTCTTGCCCTGGACTCGGGGGATTTCGCCGTCATTGGCAAAGACATTACAGATGAGTCGCTCGGCCAGCTTCCGCCCACGGTGGGGTGTGGGCCAGATGAGCGCGTGGTCTTGCTCCCGCGAAAGACCCTTGTTCTGGCGAAGGCCGACATTCCGAGCACGCTCTGATTTTTGCCAGTGTCAGCCGTCCGCGCTATACTGGCGGGATGATTTTGACAAGCTGGCTGACACTACACTGGTTTGATTTGCTGCAAACCATCGGCATCGTTGGAGGGCTTTTCTTTACGGGCTGGTCTTTGCATCTGGACACACAAACCCAGCGGGCGGCTAACCTGCTTACTTTAACTTCTCAACATCGGGATATATGGAAGATTTTATATTCAGAACCGAAACTTGCCCGCGTGTTGGAAGCAAAACTCGATTTGTCCAAAAATCCGGTCACTGACGATGAAGCACGTTTTGTGGGTTTTCTTATCCTGCACTTGAACGCCTCCTATCAAGCGATCAAGGCTGGTGTCTTGATAAAAGCTGAAGGACTCGCTTCGGACATTCAAGAGTTCTTTGCACTGCCCATTCCGAAAACAGTTTGGGAAAAGATGCGCCACTTTTACGACGCTGACTTTATGGCGTTCGTGGAAAAGACAAATAAAAAAGCCAATCCTGATAAAGGGGCTGACTAGAGTGCTTTGCGTTCAATTTCGATTCCAGACAATTGATTCAGTCACAGGAGGCAGTTTAAGTCCTGGCCCACTTAACCACCAACCCACAACGCGTTCCTCCTTAACGCTGCAATGCTTTGAGCCACCGACGCGCTTAAGAAAATTAAAAAGTGGAGTAAGTATTTCTGTAATTTGGGTTTTGGTGCCTTGTACGGTGAAGACTTGGCCCACGCCATATTTTTTATCGAGATAAGCCGTGAATAAGCCCATATCGATCAATGTCTGAGCGAGCCTCGGGTCAGATTCATCGCGACTCATTGTGACATGGATTTCGCTCTCACGAAAAGTATCTGGGGGCAAAGAGGTTGTAACCAGTCGAAAGGGAGGTAGGATTCCTGGTTCGTAGGGACGTTCTTCAAGATCTTCGTCGAAGGCGAAATATTCACCCTCAATGTATCCGCGTATTGAACCCGGCGTGTGCGCAAAATAATCGCGCACTTGTTTAAACATTGGCTTGTATTCTTGACTCGTTGACGGCTGCAACGTCAGGTGGTGCGGCGGTTCATAGTGAGGATAGCCTTCCGGATGCCCACAGAAATCACTGCGCCAAAATCCAAGTTTATCTATCAAGAAGCTTTCCGCATCTGCGGAAAGTTCCGTTGCATCTACGTGTATGTCAAAGCCAGCCATGGAATGAAGAATTTAAGGGTTAAAAGGCTTTTGTTTTTGTGAGTCAAATGGTTTCTGCCAAAATACAACCTTCCGACCAACGACTGATACAACCGCAAATAAAAAAAGTCCTGCAATCGCTGCCACGAAAATCGCAGCAAAATTAATGTCTGTTTCAAGGTAATAGGACGATTTCCGGATGATCGATCCGATGCCAACATCCGCATTGACGAATTCTGCAACGACCGCGCCAACTACAGCAAAACTGCTAGAAATCTTTAAGCCCGCAAAAATTTGCGGTAATGCTTGCGGCCATTGTAGAAGGCGAAAAATGTCCCACCGCGTTGCTGAAAAACTACGCATGAGATCAACGGCGTCATGGTCTACACCACGAAAGCCATCGGCTGCGCTTACTAACACAGGAAAAAAGGAGATGATCGCCGCCATAACAACTTTAGACGCAATATCGCCACCAAAGAAACTGACGATAATAGGTGCGAGTGCCACCAAGGGGATGGCCTTAACGATGATTGCGTAGGGATAAAGCGCTCGTTCAGCCACCCCACTAAAGACAAATAAAACTGCCAAGCCAATGCCGATAGCTGAGCCGATAGCAAACCCCGCAGAGGCCTCACCCAATGTGATCAAGCCATGGTGAGTCAAATACGCAGCCTGAGAAAAAAGCACAGAAAAGACAGCAATTGGAGATGCGACAACTATGCCAGAAGTGTCCCACGCAGATGAGAACACCTGCCATACGATCAAAAAAATGATCGTAGCAACAATCGGAGCCAACCAATTCTTAAATGTTATTTGGTTCATCGGATTGAAGCAGTTTATCTACAAGCGCTGATCGGATTGCCGCACATGTTTCAGTATACGCTGGAGTTTCAAAAATTCGTTCATCTCTTGGAATCTGTAAATGTACCTGATGTTCACTTATTATGCGCCCTGGCCGGGGAGACATTACGAGTACCCGGTCTCCCAAGAAAACCGCTTCGCGTATGCTGTGGGTTACCAAAACAACAGCAATGCCGCGCGCCTGCCACATGCGGCGGAAATCAATCCAAAGCCGTTCACGGGTGAGTTCGTCTACCGCGCTGAGGGGTTCGTCGAGAAAAAGAAGTTTGGGCTCCGTGAACAATGCACGGGCCAAACTTGTGCGCATTGCCATCCCGCTAGACATTTGTGATGGATAGGCATTGGCAAAACCTTCCAAGCCGAGGGCAGCAAGTAGCTCAGTGGCGCGTGCCCGGTCGGTGACTGATGGGCGTTTCCCATTCAGGTAAGCCGGCACAAGAACATTTTCGAGAATTGTGCGCCAGGGGAATAATAATGGCTTCTGAAAAACAAATGCTGATGCGCTTTTCCCAAATGACACATTACCGGTAGTCGGACGATCGAGTCCTGAAAGGATTTTCATCAACGTAGTTTTTCCACACCCCGAAGGGCCGACGATAGACAAGGTTTCTCTGGCATTGAGCGTCAGCGACACATTCTCCAAGGCGCGAAGACTTGTTCCGCGGTCGGTATAAACCCTGCTGACATCATGTGCAACAAGCTGTGGCATAAGGTGACTTGCAGTAGCCGAAATCATTGAGCCTTCGAACTGTAATATGTATTTACAAATCGCGGATCGAACGCCCCTGACGGATCAAATTCTGGCGGCAGAAGGCCGCCTTGCTTCATTTGTTCAACTGTGCGCGATATTTCTGCGGAAGAGAAATCCCCTAACCGAGGCAAATTTGTAATAGCTTTCGAGTAAATTGGGACTTGCTTCTCGCCAACCTCCTTTTTGAAATTTGGGTCTCGTCGCATCGTAGCCTCAACTGCTTCTTCGGGATGTTCTACTGCATATTTGGTCGCATCAATCAAGGCTCCAACAAACCGTGCCATTACATCCGGGTTCTTTTTCTCGTAATCTTCGTTTGCGATCACCGTGTATCCGTCAGTGCTTATCCCGTTGTCGGCGGCGCTGATGAAATTGATTTCTACGCCTTTGGCCGGTAGATTAATACCCGCTGTGGTTCGAAATGCCCACTCGGCGTCAATACTGCCATTAATCAAAGGGCCATAATCAAAGCCTGTATCTACTTCAGTAACCTTGATATTGTTTTTCCGAAACAGCATATGCAGAATATCGGTAGAAATGTGCCCCGTAAAGAATCCAACCCGCTTACCTTGTAATTGATCAAGTTTTGTAAGGCCGGATGACTTCAACGTCACCAGCCCGGCAAAATCAGCGTTCATGCCAAGCAAGGCGACGCCGACAACGGGAAGCTTTTTTTCGCGAGCAGAAAAGAGAAGTTCGGGCCCTCCGACCAAACCGATTTGGTCGGTGCCTAGTCCAGCCATTTTTACAGGATTCAACTCAGGGGTGCCTGGCAGCAAATTTACTTTGATCCCTGCTTTTTCAAAAAAACCTTTGTCAATGCCGAGGTAAAACGGTGCAAAACCAGCGTCGGCTGCCGGGATTGGAAGACGCACGTTTAGTGTGGTAAGTGGCGGGATTTTAGAATCAGAACCCACGTTGGGTGCGGAACGAAAAAGCATCATCGCTAATCCCGCAACAAGAAGAGCGATCCCAATAAAGATATATTTGTTTTTTGTATTCATGTAATTTATTTTACGCCTACTTCATTAATTTTTCAAATTCCCGGATCAGATCTATAAGGTCGGTGCAGGCGGTCGGACTAATAAAAACCCAACCTGGTTGATCAGTCCCATATGGATTGGCAGAAATGTTTTCTAACAGCATTGCCGCAAATGACCGTGTTTTACCCTTGTCAAGGTAGCATACCACGGAACGGTGCCAGCCATAAAATAGAATAGGTAAAAGTGGACGATATTTAAGGCCGCTGATGGACTTAATATCCAGAATGGACACGGGTGCAGGTGCAGGAAAATTCCCATCAAAATAGCCTTTTAAATTTCCAAAGAGCGCCTTCTTGGCCATTCCAGGCGCGCCGATGGAAATAGGGTAAAGAGTGATTTTCCCCAAATTCGCATTATCTTTCTTTAACGTATTCACGTCGCGGAGAATGGTCGATATTGCATCGCGAAATTCTTGGATGTGGAGGCCTTCTGGCTCATCACAGCGGCAGATAATGTTATAATTCTTACCTGCCAAGATATTCTCCATCCAAGTCCTCTGATAAGTCTGATCTCGAAGGACTGGCAATGAACAGAGGCCGAAAAGCCAAAAATCAGAGAACTGTCCGTTTGCAAGAAGGCCTTGCTGTATTTCCAGAAATTTCTCTTCCGGTAGTAAATTTAAAGGCTGCGTCGGCTGAGGTGGTAGGCTTCCAGATTGTTTTACGGCGGCGTCGGCCTTATCCAGGTAGTTTAACAACTTTGCTCGCTGGCTTGGCGAAAGGGTAGTGTGCCCGGTTTCCATATAGCCGTATTTCCGAGGCGAAACGCCGATCAAAAGAGCCAGAGCATTTTGATGAAGTTTGAGTGCTTCGCGCCTCTTGCGCAAACGCGCGCCCTCCTCCTGCGCCTTTACGTCATGAAGCGGTCGTGGTGCAGACTTGCGAACAGCGGTGGGGCGGGTGGACATAGTTACCCTCTTGGTTTTTTTCATGAATTAAGAATCATACCTTGGTGTTTTTCATATATTGAGCAAGCGAAAACCTAGTATTTATGCGGCACATGTGCGGCACAACAAGCAACAGTAATTCCGAAAATACCTTGCTTTTCTACAAAATATGCCCTAGGTTCCTAACTGAGCGCAGATTGAAACCCCCAGAACAAAGATGAAAATCAAAAAAAAGCGCTACGGTGGGTTTACAGTAACCTATTTGGTCACGGGCTTTCTGACCATGGGGATTACCTTCTGCGTCCCGCCAAAAGAAATCTGGTTTGAGGTTACTGTTACCGCAACCGATGGGCGTAGAAACACAGGCCGAGGGCGCACTTATCGAGAGGCGCTTGAAGAGGCTGAAGCGAAGCTCATTAGCAAAGGGCGGTAGCGGCCTTTGCAACATTTTGATTTCAAATCTCAACATCCAAAAAACAGGAAATCAAATGCCCCCACATCATCACGATCCTCGTCACCACAAGCATCATCACCACGGGCCGCATCGCAACGCGTGTCCTTTCTCGGAAGATTCGATCGGCCCAGTTCTTGTAGCATTGTGGGAACAAGAGCCAAAGGATGTATCAGAGATGCGCAAAATCATCGCTGAGCGGGCTCCCACAAATTTACCAATACTAGATGAGGCCGTCGCAAAAACTAACGGTCTGATCACCGTAAGAAAACTCGTTCGGCACCTGGCTTGCACACGCATCAAGGTTTTTGTCGAAACCTTGGAGGCTATTGAGGCCATGGAAGACCGAGTAGCGGTTATTCTCCCACTGCCTCATCACCATTTGCATTTTGCGAACAATGCTCCGCGAGAGCTGCTTTTTAAGGGCGAAAACGAGCTTCCGCACCATCTCGATGCATATGATGCAACCTACCTGCCAAGTATAAGCCTGAAGGAGATTCAGGAAACTTTCAGCAAAGTAAAGGCCATCGTGTTCGATGGGCATTTCAAAAACGGTCATGTCACTACCCGCGAAGAGGTCGTACATTTGCTCGATATCTTAAAACTTGCGCAAATTTTTCCGATCTTGCTGCTGCATATCGTGCCGGTGGTTCCCCACCATTTGCGCTTTTTGCCAATCACCGGTCAGTGGAACATTCTGGAAATCTGATACTTCAAACCCATACAAATCATGATCACCACCCCCGGCATTATCCTACTTGTATTGGTTCTTTCAGTATTCATCGCGATGGCCCGGCGGAAAATTGGGCCGGAACTGGGCATGCCCATCCTGGCCTTGTTCTCACTGACTTTGACCGATATGCACCACGCGCAGGATGCGTTGATGTCTGGTTTTGGTGAGTTTGCTCATATCGCATTCATGTTTACGGCTGTGGCAATCGCCGCCGCGCAAATGAAAAAGGCCAAAGGGCTATATTGGATCGGCCTCGCTGCCGGTCAACTGGTCGGGAAAGTAAAACTTTCGTGGGGTATTCCACTTTGGGTCAGCGTGCCCACCGTCTGTCTCAGCATGACTTGGGGAATGGCTGCCGTCGTGCATAACAGCACGAGCATTTTGATCATGGCGGCGATCATCACGACGATATGCGAGCAATACAGTCTGCGAGCATTGCCGATACTCAATGGCGCATTAGTGGCAAGCAATTTAGGTGGGTTCTCTAGTTCCTGGGGTGATACGCCCAACATTATTGAAGCACAAATCTGGAAGCTGACTCAAGGCGACTTTGGGCAAATTTTGGTGATCAACCTTGGTTGCTTAACAATACTAATCGCGGTGGTGGCGCTGTTGATGAAGTCAGACGAACAGAGTCTCGCAAACGTTCAGGTGGCATCACAACTTTTGGCGCAAGCACGTCGGCAAACATCAGTGGTCGGCAGGTATATGGCACTAGGCATTTTCGGTGTATTGGCAGTTGTTGTCTTGCCTATCATCTGGCCGGATTGGGCAATGCAAATTGTGGCAGGCAGTATGGTAGCTATGATCCTAATTTTGAGGGTATTAGAACGTCCAGACCGTCGGCACAATGTGTTCGAGGCTTTAGGCTTTGAAACCTACGTGATGCTCGCTGCCGTATTTGTCTTGGCGGCTGCGCTCAGCAGCGATGCTATGGGCATAAGCGCAATGCTATCGGCTTGGTTGAAAGATACCCACGCGTCGGTTTGGTCTGTCTGTTTCATTAGTTATCTAGGCACACTATTCACTGAAGCTGCGAGCTGGGCTAACGCCGCCTCCAGCATTGTTTATCAGTTTGATACAACCCATAGAGCAGCTTGGGCACTCGGAGGAGGAATTTGCGCTGGCAGCTCCAGTCTCGTGACCGCAGCCAGTGCCGGGATACTTCTATTGAAACAGACAGAGCAAAATCCGACGGAAAGCCGGGTAACGTTTGCGTCATATTGGAAGTTTGGCATCTGTTTCAGCCTCCTGATGCTTTTATACTATACTATAGTATTGAATCTTTTCACCGTTTAATCGCATGAAAAAACAACCGAAGAAAAACGTTTTGGCTGGTGTCGAGTTTACATGGCTCAAGCTATCAAAGGCAGAACGTGGGGCACTCGTTCTGGCGACGCTCTTTATGGGGTTGGCCGCATGGATGAACGCACGCATACCTGTGACCATCGGCAATATGGCCTCCAATCTGACCAGCTCTCAATCGTCCGCGACTCCATGGAGTATCACTAACGCAATTCCGTTCTTGATTGTACTGGGGCTACTATTTTTAGGCCGTGAAATTCTTCAGGTAATGCGCAAATATATCGTTCATCGCGTTGCAACAACGGTGGAAATGAATGTAAATATCCAGTTGATTTCCCATTTACTTCAGTTGGATATTTCTGAATTTGAAAATGAACGCGTGGGCACGCTTCAGAGCAGAATTCGCCGCAGCGTGGAGGGATTTGTTAAGATGCTTAAATTAGCTTTCATGGACTTTTTCCCAGCCATTCTGACAGCTCTATTTGCGGCTATCATTGCTTGGCAACAGAACCATCTCCTGGGCGCCATCATAGCCTCCTCACTGATACCCTCGCTTTTAATTGTCCACTTCCAGATCAATACCCAACGTGGTATCAGAATTGATCTCCGAAGAAAAAAAGAAATAATGGATGGGACAGTCGTTGAGCAATTGAATGGAATAGAGTATGTGAGGGCGGCTGACACCCACGGCGCAGAGGTAAGGCGCGTTAGGCAGGTTTCAAATGATCTTCGCTTGCAAGAAATGCGTCATCACATTGCAATGGGTTGGTTTGATTTTGCTAAAACTGTGGTCGAGGCGGGATTTTTTGTGGCGGTCACTGCGACTGCTATTTGGCTGGCTTCCAAGGGAAGCATCCCTGTTGGCGACATTATCACTAGTAGCATGCTTTTCGCGAGCGTGCTTACGCCGTTTCGTGAAATCCATCGCATCTTGGATGAAGCATCAGAAAGTTTAACCAGCGTTAGCGATTTGCAAGAGATGTTTGATAATCCTCGCGACCAATCTTTTGATGTGCAGATACCCCAAAAAATTCAGAACACGGAGCCCCAATTTACTGCTATCGAATTAAAGGGCATATCCATACAATACAGAAAAAATAATGGTGGGAGAACCGCACTTTCAAACGTAACTACTTCCATCAAGCGTGGACAATTGGTTGGAATCGTTGGCGCAACCGCAAGCGGTAAGAGCACCTTGATTAAAACTGTCTTGCGTTTGCTGCATCCTACTGAAGGCACCCTATTGATCGATGGTGTTTCAATAGAAAAACTTGACCGCAATTATTTACGACAAACAGTGGGCTATGCCGGCCAAATCCCATTTCTCTTCGCTGGCACAGTTAAAGCAAACCTGATGTATGGTTGTAACAGCGTCGACGATCAAAAGTTAGAGAAGGCCATAGACATGGCGGCATTAACCAATGATTTGAGGCAAATTGAGGGTCATCTTCTTGGCGAAGTTGCTGAGCTTGGAAAGAACTTGGCTGGCGGGCTGAAACAGCGAATGGCATTGGCGAGGCTATTCATTCAAGATCAACCAATCTTTGTCTTGGACGAGCCGACTTCTGCCTTGGATTCCATTACCGAATCCAAGATACTGGAATCGCTAGAGGCGATGAAGGGGAACAAGACGATTTTGATGGTCGCGCACCGATTAAACACATTAAAAAATGCCGATAGGATTTTGGTTTTTGAGCGGGGCAGACTTGTCGAAGATGGCTCATTTGAAGAGCTGGTATCTAAGAATGGAATCTTTGCGGAACTTGCCCGCAGAGCCGAGTCAGGAATCCTCGGTGATTAGAAATTGGGGATTGAATTGGTATCTGCCTAACGCTGATAAAAGCCGCTAAGGAGATGCGTCGATTTCGCTACAAAAGAGGCAAAAAAGTCCCTCCTGATGGGAGAGGCTGGCTAGAGGAGTTCGTGGAACTCGTCTTCGGTGAGTCCGGCTTGTTTGATGATTTCCTTGAGCAATGACCGCCTCAAATCTCCGGGGTGCATCGGCACAGTGGTAGAACACTTAGTGACCGGATGCTCCAAGTAGAGATGGCTGCCGCGCTGATGGCTGGAAGCAAAGCCCCCGCGTTTCAGGGCTTGCAAGACCTGCCTCGCGGTAAGCGTAGGCAGGCGGCTCATGCAAGTACTGGCACCTTGACTTGAAGGTGCAATTTGCGGGGATGTTTGTTTTCGACTGGCACGGGGCGGCCCGTTTTTTGAAGGAACTCAATGAAGCCTTGGATAGCCTCTTCGGCGTTTACCAAAGCTTCTTCGTAGGTGTCGCCCTGGGTGTGACAGCCGGGCAAAGCAGGGACGGTCACGACAAAGCCGCCTTCTTCGGCAGGCTGCAACTCAATGGTATAGGCGTATCGCTTGTCCATACAGGCAGGTTAGCATAGCCGCTCGGGCTGGTCAACTGTCGGATTACCGCTTTCGTTGGGCCTTCTTCATGGTTTCGGCAACTATTTTGATTAGGGCGTCCTCTCGGACTTTGGCTTCTTCTGGGGATAAAGTGGCAAATTTGGCCTTCACCTTCCACCCGCGCACCGTCTTGACTTCGGGTGCCGGGGGAGCGGGTGGCGGTAGATTCTTCAGTGCCGCCAGAAATGTCTCCGGCGCATAATAACCTACGAGAGCTGCGACATCCGGGCCGAGGCCGCTGGCAACCGCGCCCGCAAGTCTGTTCAACTTGGCTTCGTCAACGCCTAGCACGGCGATTTGCGAAAAGCCCGCTTTGACGCATTTGGAAACATTGCCAAGTTCATGCTCAATCGTCGTGGACACCGTGATTTCGATAGCGAGGGACATGCCGTCGCGTTCAAGAACCAAATCCACAATGCCCAGACCGTCAGGCAGAGGTTTTTCAAGCGTTGCCCGGAATCCGAGAGCTTCGGCAGCTTCTTTGATTCGGCGTTGGATGGCTTTGTGCTCTGCGCCACCGCGTCCTGGGTCAGTAGGCTGGACAACAAGTTTTTCCTCCCTAACCAGTGGCGGGGGTTCGGGTTGGGCAGGCAGGGCTGGGGCAACCGACAGGGGTTGTGAAGCCTCGGTTGCCACTGCCGGGCCTGCGGGCTTGGCGGCCTTGGGCCGCTCGTGCTGCTGCGCGGTGGTGGACGCTGCCAGCGGAGCCGATGGTTGCGAGGCAGAGATGGCCGCTTCCACTTCCGCGCGGGGCGATGCGTATTTTTTGCGAGATATGGCGATGACTTCACGGCGGCGTGCGGCTGCGGTCTGGGCATCGAGAGGTTCCGGCAACGGAACGCTAAGGTTGAAATCAAAATCGCTTCGCTCGACGCGGCAAATGGCTTGCCCGGTGTCGAGATTTTGCAAGTCCCGGGCTTCAAATGAGGAGAAGCCACTTTCCAACGCACGCGCGTCCTGGTCGCCAACGCGAAAACAAATCCGCGTGCCGGTGCTGCCAAGCACAGCGCTGGCGACTTCGGGATCGCGCTGCAACTGGCGCAAGTCCTGATGTGCAAGCGTGAGACCAAGGCGATACTTGCGTGCGCCAGTCAAGATTTCCGCCATCGAGGGGGTGATGAAGTTTTGGAATTCATCAAGATAAAGCCAAAAGTCACGCCTCGCAGCGGCTTCCTGCCGCTGGCGGGCAATGGCAAGCTGCTGGAATTTGATCACGAGCAACGAGCCGAGCAAATAGGCGTTCTCCTGGCCGATGGCCCCTTGCGAAAGTTTGGCGAGGAAGATTTTGCCGCTATCCATAATGTCGCCGAAATTGAGCCGATTCTCGCGCTGCGACACCATGTAGCGGATAGGCTTTGGGCCAAGGAAGGTATCAAGGCGTGTAAGGATCGGGCCAATGGATTTGTTGCCCCCAAGCTGAGGGAAGCCTTTGCGCCAATAATAGACCACGCCTTCATCGCGCACAGTCGCAAGAAATTGCTCGCGCACGCCGGGTTCTAACAAAAACCGCTGCAAGTCCGCGAGCGTGCCGCCGCGTTCACTTTCGAGAAAAGCGCGCACGGCGTTAGACAAAACGCTGCCCATCTGGTCGCCCCAACTTGTGGATAGGCGGCGGAAAACGGAAACAAGGTCTGATGCTAAAAGATTTTTTTCCCAATCCGAGTGAGCCGAAAGAATGTTGAACCCGACGATGAATTGCTCATCGGCTGGGTCGAGCAACACCACATCGTCTATGCGCTCGGGCGGGATGATGCCTAGTATGCTCTCGATCAAATCTCCATGAGGATCAAGCACGCCGACGCCTTGGCCGTTCTCAATATCCTGCCGGATCATATTGAAAAGCAAAGTGCTTTTGCCAGTTCCAGAAGCCCCGATCAGATGGGAATGACGGACACGTTGTTCTGATGCGACAACGACGGTATGCGTCTCGCCCGCGTGGGTGTTGGTGCCAAGCACGAGCCCCTCTGCTGCGGTCGTGATGGCCGGCGCACGCTTGGTCTTCTGTGTCTGTCGGCGAAACATTGGTGAGGAAACCGCCTCGGTGGGGAAGCGCACGAAACCGATTAGTTCGTCGGCATTGAGAAGCATCCCGCTGCGGCGCGACTGGCGGCGAAGCATATCCTCGACATGGGCCTCCAACGGATAATCATAGTTCCGTAGAGGAATAAGCTCGTTGCCTTGCGGATCGGCGAAGGCTCCCAACGCTCCGGCGGTGCCTCGAGTGATGTCCACGACGCGGTTATATTTTTGCGCAGACGCGGCGATGCGCACGACAACCCCGAAAAGCGAGCGGGAGATTTTTTCTTTTGTGGCGGCAACCAATTCCTTTCCATTTACAAAAAAAGCATCGCCGGAAGCATCGGTGACAGAACGGAGCAGATTTTCAGCCCAGGGTTTTTCTGCGGGCTGAAAGAGCACTTGGTAAAGGACGAATTCACCCGCAGCCAGTTCGGCCATGGCCCCGACTAATGGCACGCAAAGATCATGCTCAACGCTTCCGAGAGAGAGCACGGTCTCACGCGCCAGTCCAAATTCCACCACGGCAATTTCGCTTTCGCCGGTCGCATCAAGAGCGGCTTCAAGCCCTTGGGCCGTTGACATGCAAATGACCTCGGGAAAGAAGGCCCGGATTTGTTGCTTTACCCTCGCTTCATCCGTTGCGCTGACAGCCAACTGTGCGGTGATGCAAGCGGGGGTGCCGACCAATTCAAAAGCCACGGGTTCCGCAAGGTGGGCAAGGCTTGTAAGAAATTGCGCAAACGCTGTTGGTTTCGCCATAAATAAAGGCGGCAGATTTAGTGTCAATTCGACTATTCGCTCACGCTCAAAAATTTGAAGCTCGGCCTCTTCTTCGGTGGCAGCAGGAGTAGGTAGTGCGGTTTTGTTTTTAGTTAGAGACCGCATGAAGGAACTTAACAGGCCCGGACTGCGGCCATCGTCAATCACCGGCTTTTCAAAAAAGTCTTTGTTCTGAAATGGAACAAACGGTGGCTCCGGCGCAACCGGATGCGGATGCACCTGCCAGCCGCGAGCGCGTTCCTCCCAGCGGTGGAACCTCGCGCTCAATTCTTCGTCTAGGCGCGACATGTGATTACGCAGTAGTGGACTCAGCGTTGGGCTTCACCGTTGCCGTCTTGTAAAGTTCACCAAGAATCGGGCTGTATTCGTAGCTGCGAATGAGTTTTACGCCCTTGGCGGCAGTCACTTCCTCTACTTTCATTTTGACGATTTCGGTGATGACAGTGAGATACATTAAGCGCGTGTCATGCCGATAATAAGTGTCCTTGCGGAAGCGCTCATACCATTCGCCGATCACGGTAAAATCGAGCAAAAGGCTTTGTAGATCAGGAATGGCTGGCGGCTTTGCCGGGCTGTTTGAACCCTTAACTTCGGCTTCGGTCGGTGCTGGGCGAAACGCCAAATAAGCAACATAGCCAACTGCAACAATGCACATGAATATAAATACATTCCCTCCGATTCGCCCTAACAGCAAAGCGGCAATTACAAGTAGAACGCCTATCGCCAGCAACGCCAGCAAGCCCAGGCGTGGCTTTTCAACTAGCCGCACCGAAAAGAAATACTCGCGGCCAAACGGAGCGGCGCAGACATCGAAGGCGTAGCGCTCGCGGGCAAGACGAAGGTATGTTCGCTTGTCCGACAGCACACTGCCTTCAAAGAAATCCACGCGGGAGATTTTCAAGCCGGGAACCTGCCGGGCGGCCAGTTCCTTTTCGACTTCGTTGTAAAACTCTTGGGTGGAAAACTGGAAATTGTCCAATGGGGCAATCCAGTGCGAGAAGACATTGTCCGATTGACGCTTGGATGTGAGCATAGCGACCGTCTCATTACTTATTACTGCTATCTGCTGCAAGTATTGAAAATTGCGATGTTTGGGGTAAAGACCTCACATATATAGAGTAGAAAAAACCTCCTTTCTTGCGAAAGGAGGTGGGAAGACTTCAATAGTCTTCCGGGAGCAGAATCGTCGTTGCCGCTCGATCTGCTTCCGTGATGATCCAGAACTTTACGCCCAGTTTGCTGCGATATACAGAGAGCAGACGGGAGCCATCGGCCAGAGCACGCTCGTTGGCGGCATGGTCTTCGGCGCACACGTCGCCCCAATCACCAGACAAGTGCCGGGATAAAGCCGACTGAATTTCTGGATTGGGTATGACCGACAGGGCATTGGGCGTGGCAACGATCTGGCCAAGTCCAAACTTTATAGCGCTCATAGTTGAATCAGGCCAAGCTGGTCAGCCTCCTCCGCAGTGAGTTGTTCGGGCTGATAGTCTTCGTCAGCAAACGTTACTACACGCACGAATGCCTTGGTCGCCAGGCGTTGCAAAACATCCGCTCGTCCGGTGCGTCCGGCGTCGTCTTCGTCAAACATGACGATGATCGTGCTGTTCGCATTGGTGGCGCGGGTGATGAGTTGCTCCTGTATCGCTGACATCGAACTGCCCATCAACGCCACGGTCTTGCGGATGCCAAGTTGCCACAATTTCGTTACGTCAAAGAATCCTTCGACGATAATGAGCGGAAACTCTTCTGGCTCCCGTAAGGCGTGCGCGAGGCGATAGACCTCCGATGCCTTTTTGAATCCATCTGGCAATCGATACTTGGGCCGCTCTTCCGGTGGTGCGCCCGGCCAGCGACCCGCGTAGCCAACCAGCTCACTTTTGACATTGTGAATCGGAATGGCAATGCGACCGGACATGACACCCTTGTCGCAATAGCCTAGTCCGAATTCAGCGACGGTTTCTGGCGTCAACCCACGTTCCGTAAAATACGGATGCTTGTCTACCAGTTTGAGGGCAAATCCAAGCGGCTTGTTTGGCGCTGATTCCTTTGGCTCGGCTTTGGGTGCTGTTAGCTTAGGCGCGGGTGCTTGTGTCGGCTTAGCTGGCGCACTCGCCTTGGCTTCGGCTCCACGTTTGGGGTTCGGCTTGCGCTCGGCCCTTTCCGATTCGGCGTTCAACTTCTCGATGTCGAGATGGAACCATTCAACCATGCGGTTGGCTGCTTCGTTGGCATCCACTTTCTCCATCTTGGCGACGAAGTCGAGGACGTTGCCGCCGCAGTGACAGTCGGAAAAGCAATTCCAGCAATTTTTGGAAATGCTAACCCGGAACTGCGTCGGGTGCGTGCCCTTATGAATTGGGCACGGCCCGCTCAAGCTGTCGTTGCTGCGTTTGAATTTTTCGGCCAGCCCGTAATGGGCCAAAACTTGCTCCATTTTCACAGCGGCTTTTAAGGCTCGGAAATCAACAAATCGAATTGATTTAGGCATGGATAGACTCCTGATTGATAGATTGGGAATGAACGAACGGCCCACCGTGGGCCGCTACTCTGCGCATCTTAACATTAAAGATTTACAAACAAAAACCCCTCCACGGTTAAGAGGAAGGGTTGGGGGATTGAGCTACGCGATGCAATAGCCCATGTCCCTTAATGATGCCTGGCCCGGATTGCCGATGACGACGTGGTCGAGCAATTCTATCCCGAGCAATTTTCCGGCTTCTACCAGCTCGCGGGTAATTTTTACGTCGGCCTGTGATGGCGAGGGGTCGCCCGATGGGTGATTGTGCATTAAGACAATGCTCGCAGCACAGGCGACAATCGCAGCGCGAAACACCTCGCGGGGATGGATCATCGTTGAATTCATTGTTCCCATCGATAGGAATTGATGGCCTTTGACCCTGTGCCTGCGATTAAGAAAGAGAACGGCAGCGCATTCAATCTCCGAGTCGTAATAAGGGTTTGTCGCCACATGCAGTCGCCAATAGGCACCGGCATCGTTTGGAGTTGCGCAATAATGCAGCGTTTCCGGCAGTGGGCACTCTCGCAATGCGACGACTTTGTACTCCTTGGCAATATATCGGGCGCGGGTTAAGACTTGCCGAGTTCGTGTAGTTGGATTTTGGGAAGCATTGTTTTGCACAGTGAACGCCTTTCAGTTTGATAAAGAACAAACGACTCGTTGTGAGCCGCTGCCGCCAGCATCCTATCATCCCTGGCCCGTAAAAACAAAATGACTGCCGCTTCTACGCTGTCCAAACACACTCGCTTTTGTTCATGCCGGTTCGCCACGGCAGGGAGAGAACGTCAGATTTTTCACGGAATGCTTGGGCCGTGGTAAAGAGGAATAGGCCATGCCCTCGTGGAAGTTTTGAACACGTTGCCACAAGATGATCCACCCGCTCCTGAGTCGTAGTCACAAATAGAACCCGGAATCGTTTTGTGCCAAAACGCGACTCATGGATTTTCTGCGACCATGTGGCTTCATATGCAAGTAGCTTACGCCAGATAGATGACTGGTTAAGCGATCGTCTGGTGACTGGCATGGTTGCACGGTCTGCCTCGACAAAATAAAATACCCGTTCGCCATTATCTGGTGACTCCAAGGCAAAAATCCGGTCAGGGAATATACCGACACGTTTGGACTCATCTTTGTGCTTGACCGTCACCATCCATTGGAACGCCTTGCTCGGTGACTTGTCAGGCGCAAGGTTTTCCTCCAAAAGCAAACGCGGCGTGTTTGCACTTCTTGATGCGCGGGTGAATCCAACCATGACATCGGACACCTGCAAAGTGTGCTGCATATAAAGCTGCTTCAAGTTTCGGTTATCGTAGCGCGGTCGTCGGTGGCCGGACACCGCGATGGCGCGAGCACCCGCGCTTGCGAGCGCATAGACCATAGGTCGCGAGCCGTCTTCTGAAAAATATCTTACCTGGGCACGCGGGCGGTCAAGGTAGCCGTGATGAAAGAGCCGTTGCAAGCGGCGCAATATCTGTTGCGCGCTACCTCCGGCAAGTAGAGAGATTTGCCGTGAATTGAGAAATCGGTGCCTCGCAACCTGCCGGAGAATTTCCAAATCACGCCCGGTCAACTGTATCGCCGGTGCTTCCGGTGCGCGCTTCAAACGGGGAAGTTTTTCCATCTAACCAGTATATCAGAGCCATTTGTTTGTTTTGCACATTTAATTAAAACGGCATTTGCAATTCTTACCGTCAATAAAAAACCCGCCACATTTGAGCATGTCCTAGGACAGAGGCTTGGCAGGTATACTGTAGAAATAGAAGCACGCTGTCTCGCATTGATCAATCGCAATCTGAGTGACGGGAACCTGCCAGCCAACGATAAAGTTTGCCCTCCACGCTGGCTCGCGGAGCAGCGTATTTTTCGCGAGAACGTTGAATGAGTTTTTGAGCCCGCATGGTTCGCGCATAAACTGGCGGGCGTGCTTTGCCTCGAAACGGTTCACGAGTAATGCCATCATCTAAGATTCGAGTAAGCACTTCAAAACGGTCAAGGTCTGAAAAATGTTCTGCGACGAAAGACTGACCGAATTCTCCGGCCAAAACCTCGGCGTCAGTATGGCCTACACGGAAGGAAATGATCGTGCCTACATTTCCAAAAACTGCCGCCAGTATTTCCCGTGGCAATTGTTCAAGGTATTGATGGGCTAGGGTGAGGTTCAGTCGATACTTGCGGGCCTCCGCGAGAGCGACGGCAAAGCCATCGGTGGTGAAGTTTTGGAATTCGTCAATGAGTAGGTAAAAGTCTGTGCGTTGTTCTTCCGACGAATCAACGCGAGTCATTGCCGCGTGCTGAAATTGGGAGACAAGCAACGCTCCAAGTAGGTTTGACGGTTCGGCTCCAAGCTTTCCCTTGGCAAGATTGGCGATGAGCACGCGCTTGTTGTCCATCATAAAACGAAGATTCACTTTGCTGCGGACTTGCCCGAGCACGTTTCGCAGAAGGGGGGACAGAAGCAGTTGCCCGAGTTTATTCTGAATGGGCGCGATGGCCTCGCGCATGAAGCGGGTATCGTAGTTAGCGAATTCATCCTCCCAAAAGTTTTTAAGAAATGGGTCACTGATTTGACGAACAACCCAGGCACGGTAATTTTCATCGGACAGCATCCGATTGACACCAAGCAGGGAAGTGTTCTGCGCTTCAAGCAGCGCCGCAATCGTGTTGGCGAGAATGTATTCGAGGCGCGGCCCCCACGAGTCGCGCCAAATGCTTTTGAAAGCAGAAACTAATCCCGCCGTCACTAATGGGCGCTCTGCTACTGGCACGTTTGCTAGTGGATTAAAGCCGATGGGGAACTCGGCATCGGCTGGATTGAAACAAACCAAGTCGTCGGCTCGCCACGGCGGAAAGTTGTCAAGTAGATCCGCGGCAAGGTCGCCGTGGGGGTCAATCAGAGCGACGCCGTGGCCGGCATAGATGTGCTGCAAAAGCAGGTTGCGGAGCAAAGTAGTTTTGCCGGTGCCGGTCTGGCCGATGACATAGATGTGTCGGCGTGCGTCTTCAAAGCCGACTCCGAAAGGTTCGTCGGCCCCAAAGATCGTGCGTTGTCCTAAGTGCAATTCGTTCATGGCGGCAGGGTCAGCCGCGACTCCGAAAAAACGAAAACCGCCCGTGCTCTTCGGCGGCAGTCATTTGGCATCCGGCAAACGCATTTGGGGACGAGCCGGAAGGGTAATCGCGACTGACTCCACAGTCTGAACGCCGGATCATTATACCCAAAGCCCGTCGTTAAGTCAGGGGTGCGGTAGCGCCCCGGTGTGTTTTCCGGTCGTGGTGCCATTGTCGGCCAGTCGTCCGCACGGCTGGCGGGGCCTGTGGGGCACGATAGTGGGACAGTAGTGGGGGTGAACCCATCGTGACCCCACGTTGGTCGGGGTAGGCGATTAGCCGGTGCGGCCGACTTCGTGTGGTTTGGTTCGCAGACGGCTGGCTAAGCCGGACCGAATCCCGATAGCCGTAGGAAAACACACGAAGTCGGGCGCAGACCCGACCAACGTGGGGAGCCAGTAACCCAGGCCAATTCGGCCTGAACCGTGTTTCGGCGGGCGATAGCCCCTACAAACCATGTTTGTAGCCCCGTTTGTAGCGTCGCACAATTAACCTTTCGCGACTCTGTCCTTTAGATCATGTGCTGTTTATCAAAAAAATCGCAGCATTTTGTTCGTGCTGCAATTTCTTATCCCCATCTTCCCTTTAAGGGTTCGGAAGATTATTCTTTGTATTATTCATTAGATTATTCTGTCGAAGTTTTCTTCCTGGGTGGCACGCGCATCACTTCCTGCCCGTATGAAGTTTTCTTCCTGCCTCCGTGGCTTCCTACCCCCTAGGAAGCTTTCTTCCTACCGCTTCCCTATCCGCCAGAGAATTTTTTGATCAAGTCAGTCCTCTGTTTTTGTATATTTTGAATCTCTCCTTTTGAGACACGGCGGAAGCGACCTGCTGTGTGGATCACTCGTTTGTTCCGGTCGTGGATTGTTAAGGTGATGAATCCCTTTTCTCTTAGAGATGAAATGTAGGTACTGATTTGCCGGCCGCTCACACCAAAAAATTTACCAAAGTAATCGTTGCTCGCGTAGCAGCCGCGTTCGTTGTCGAGGCTGTGAATTTCGACGAATAAAACTTTTTCCATGAGTGAGAGGTTTTCGGCGAGCCAAATTTCTTTGGGTATCCAGACGCCTTTGAAATCGCGGTCATGTTTTTCCATGCGGCTTATTGTAACGCGCGCGTCGTAATTTCCCTAAAATTTTAGATTGGGGATAACCAGAATTTTAGGCGGCAAGCGGTCGTTCCCGTTTCGCGCCGCCCGACGGAGGATTGCCGGTTTTGGCATTTGAATTTGTGTCATGGGTACCAGCGTCGTTAACAGGTTGATAACCATTTTCGGTCTCTTTGGTATCCATCTTTTCCCCATCTGCGGGTGTGGCTTCACCTTCTTTGACTACCACCTCGCTGAGATCAGATTTTCCGCCTGTCAGGCGAAGCAGTGTTTGGATGTGGTCGGCCTGTTTCAAGGTCTGGCCGACGAGCTTCACGTTGAGATCATTGAGCTTCAAAGTCTGGTCGGTGAGGTCTCTGATCTGTCCGTCTTTGACAACGATTTGCCCCTTCAAGAGATCGATCATCTCCCGTTCAATGGACGGGTCTGATTCTTTGCTGCCGGGTTTGGTAGCCGTTTCGTTACCACGATGGCTACCAATATCCGGGATGTGGTTATCAGAATGGTTAACACCGCCCGGCGATTGTATCCTTATTTTTTGAGGTTGGTTAACAGTGGCGGTAACCACGGGCGGCTTCTGGTTATCAGGCTCGTTAACCAAAGGCGCGGTTTTGGTAACCGGTTTTAGGCCGGTCTCTCGCATAAAACTCACCGGGTTTATTTTCCAAACAAAATGCTGATCGTCGACAAAATCATCCCGGCGATAATCCACGCCCTCGGCCAATTTGGCCTCCTGTCGCAATTGGAGGAAGCGGTAGCGCAACACCCGAGCGGGGATGTCAAACTCAACGGACAGCTCGTGAATAGTCAAAAAATCCATGCCATCAGTGTAGCATGATTTTTTGGTAACCATGGGGCGCGCCCTGTTGTTAACCGTGTCTCCGGGCCTTAAGCAGTCTCGGGCCAAGTGGACGCCAGGAGAACTTGCGCCGGGGTCTGCGACGGCCCGCCCCCAACTGAATACGCAGTCCGGGGTGCGGACGGGCAGGAAGTGTAGCGAAGTGGAATGGAGGCTTGGTAGGCACCATGGTCTGCGGGAGCAGAAAATTGCCTCGCAAAATTATTTTTACACTTAACTAATTGATTTTAAGCAACTTAAAATTTAATTGAGAAATTTTCCTCGAACTAATCCGAAATTTCGGATTTAATAAGTTTATTCCAAAATTATGGCACGCATCGACATTGGTTCAACGGGCTTTCAAGCAGTAAAATCTCAGGCCGCTGAGATTGTTCGTCGGTTAGGTTCTGTCAATAGGGCCAGTGCAGTGCTCACTTCGGTGGCCGGTGGGAACAATTCAATCTACCCCAATCGATTGCACGCGCTTTTGGGCGAAGAGCGCACTAAGACGGTCAATAGTCGGACATTTGAACTGATCAAGGTAGCACTCGCCAATCTTGAGCAGGCTGGCGAGTTTTCCCAACCGGAAAAACCCGAGGCGGTTGAATTCACCCGTGCTTTGGCCGAGCGCTGGAAAACATCTTCTCGAACCACTGAAGAACTGAATCGTTTCGCAAAAGAATTGAGTCAGCCGGTTGGTGTTATCCGCCATACTTTGAATGTAAGTGGTGTGCTTACACAGTTCCCGGAAGTTGGGCATGGCTCCTCTGCGGAATTGCCCGCCACGTCCCCGGAAAATCGCCCTGGTGCGGAAAAACCAAAGCAGCCAGATTTTTCATTTCAGGATGATGCAGTGTCAAAATGTCTGGCCGTATTTCGCCGAGACCCAAAACGCAAAGCTGGACTGGTTGTTCCGACCGGCGGTGGAAAGACTGACATAGCTCTTCGCGTGGCAGTGGCCACGCTCAAAGAACGTTCGGATGCCAATGCGCGGGTGATTTGGGTTACGCACCGGCGCGCATTAAGAGATCAAGCTCGTGACCGCCTGCAAGTAATGCTGGGCCGCCACGTAAAGGGGTTAACTCCTGAGGATATTCGTTTGTTTGGAGACCAGATAGAATTTGTCATGCTCAAAGACCTTGATGCAGCAATCTCCAATATCGGTAGCGGACTGCGGCTAATCATCATTGACGAAGCTCATCATGCCGCCGCAGTTTCTTACGACCCGGCTTTCGAATTAGATCCCAGCGTGCCAGTCCTTGCCTTAACCGCTACGCCTAATCGAACCGATGGGCTGCCTATCCGCATCGACGAAATTGCTTTCAGCATCACATTCCGTGAATTGACGGAGCGCGGCGTAATTCTTAGGCCCGTGATTGAACGGTTTCCCATCGAGAATTTCGATTGGTCTGATGATGCCATAGATCGGCTGGCAGGACATATTCTCGCAGGAGGTGGCGAACGATACCACAAAGTTTTGGTAATCGCACCGCAGGTGGAGAAGGTCGTCAGAATTCATGATTTGATTAAGAAACGACTGGCTGACGAAGATGCGTCCTTCTTCGCCCCCGAGGATGTCCATTACATTTCAGCGCACGGGAACTCATCAGGGACGAGCAATGAAGCATTTCTGGCTGAATTCCGCCAAAAGGAAAATGCCATCATCGTTTCTGCTCAATTATTGCTAGAAGGCTATGACGATCCGCTAGTGGATACAGTCGTCATCACCTACCGCACCGAGAGCGTAATAATGTTGATGCAGGCGGCTGGTCGGTGCGTCCGCTATTCACCTGGCAAAAAAAACGCCTATGTAATTCAGGCGGCAGATGAACGCATAGCATATTTTTTCGACCATCGATGGTTGTACCAAGACCTGAGCGATTTTCCACGGCCTCAACTATTTGACTATGCTTTTACCGATCCTGAAGATCGCGAGCGACAAGTCCGCGAACTTCTCGCCCGACAATCGATCCCCACTGCTCGCGTTGAGGAATTGATTTTAGAGGTAAATACTTTGCCGCTTTCCAGTGAGTTTCAGCTCCTGTTTGCGGGCGAACCATATTACGGGAAACCGGTTGATTTTGACCACCTTGGGCGCTGGCATGTTTGCTTAATGACGCCAAATACACGCGCTCCTTATGTAGATGTCTACAATGGGTTGTGCGCGCTTGGTCGCCGCGCAGCCGAAATTAACGTGGACAACCTGATCCGCACCACTGCCAGCAGTCACGGCATTGTGGAATCAAAGTCACCATCAAGTAATTGGATTCTTTTGTTCAGCCTCGCTCTGTCTCTGCAAAAGGCGCTGATGGAGGTGCATGATATTGACCGGACGCATTATCATCCAGGCGGTCGTGTGCGGCCCGAGAACCGTGCGACCTCGTGGCTCAAATATGTCTGTTTCCGGCATTCGCCAAAGCTGGCCCAAGCAATTCTTGATTTTACGGCGGAGGCAATCAATGCTGAGGCGGTCAGAGAAGATATTATTCGTAATCCCGGTCGCTACGCCGCGCTGGTGCGCCAACCCCTACCAATCGGTGGTTACGAGGTCTTTTGCCTAGCCCAATCTGAGTTCGACTACCTCGTAAATGTGCGCAACGAGTTGATCGCTCGACTCAATTCAGTTTCCGGTGCCATGCGCTGGGCGGATTACCGGGCATGGCTCCTCTCGCAATCTTCGCTCATTTTACCCGTTAGAGTTTATGACTACCTCGGCTTTCTTACCCGTCGCGAAGACTGGGACACCAATCTCCTCAACCTAAAACCTTATGAAACCTAAACTATCCACCGTTACGCCATTGTCCTTCGGTTCTCTCTACCTGGACATTAACAATCCCCGTTTGGGAAGTACAGACAAACCCGGTTATGTCAATGCAGCGATCTTGTTTGATCCGCAACGGCAGAAAGACGCTCAAAAAGCACTGGAGAATAGATACCCCAAGCTGAGCGAATTGAAGGAAGCGATTGTGAATCAGGGATGGACACCAATCGACAGTATATTAGTCTGGGAGCATCCAGATCGAAGGGGTCAGTATGTCGTAGTCGAGGGTAATACGCGGACTACGGCTCTTCGGCAGATTCGGGAAAATCTGGTGGAATTCCGCACGGAACTGGCAAATTTGGAAAAGAAAAATGCGCCGAAGGACATGATCGAGACCTGCAAGCGGAAGATTGCTGCCTACGAACAAGTGGTGACGGATACAGATAAAATTGAAGTGCGAAAGGTCGAAGTTCCGGACGTAGCAGAACTCGAACGCGTATTACCACAAGTGCTCGGCGTCCGTCACATCAAGCACCCTCAACAATGGGGCCCGTTCGCTCAAAATCTCTATCTATTTCAACAATACGAGAAGAAATTTAAGATTCAGTATGGCGATAAGACTCTGGAGTTCGACGACAAGCTAATTGCAGAATTGGCGGCGATTGTTTCGGAAAGCGAATCGGAAACACGCAAAGGCATCCAATCAGCGTCCGCCTTCCTGCGGTTCAAGTTGCGTTACGAACCGAAGCTGCCGAATGGCGAGTTGTTCAAGGATGAAGATCATTATTTCTTCGAGCAGATTTTAGACAACAAATATCCTCGGGAGCAATTCAAGTTCGGTGACGACGACCTCGAACTGAAACCCGCCATGGAAGAAGTGCTTTTCAAGTGGGCTTTCAAGGAACCGCGCAAAGGCGGGGAAAACAATAACGTTCTCCACAAAGCGGAAAATTTTCGTCGATGGCAGGAGATGTCGCGTTACGATGCCAAACCGGAGAACCACACGGGCTTTGCTGCGCGCTTGGATGTTTCCAACCCAGACGAAGCAGGGCACAGGGAGTTTTTTGAAATCGAAGCGGAATTCCTTAACCACAAAGCCCAAAAGGGCCCCTCAAAGCTGATCGACAAGCTCATTGCTGAATTGGAAGGAACTCCGGCCTCCACTCTCATCAACCAGAGTGGCCATCTGCGCGTGCAGCTAGAGAAGCTGCAAGGTATAGCCACGCGGTTTATAAAAGTCATCGATGCCGCACAAGCGGAATAACCTCAGTATTTCTGACGAAAATGCTAAGGTGAATTTGGCGAAATCTAGCGGAGTTGCCTGATGACATTAGCTAGCGTATCCCAATTGACATCAGGGGTAAGATGGCACCATGAAATTCGCACTGTACTATGGATGACTTCCGGTGGCAGTCCCATGGCTGCCAGCACATGACTTTCCTTATAGTTTTGTGACGTACATGCGGCACCGTTGGAAATCGCGACCAATTCCTTTGCTGCGACCATCAAACCTTCAGAATCTATGCCCGGAAAGCTAATACTAAGTGTGCTAGCGATACTGCTTTCATCTGAAAGCGTTGGTGTCCCACCGACCTTAATCAAAGCGGTCAAAGCAGCGTTGCGAACATTTTTGTAATACGCTAATCGACGTTTATTTTCCTTTGCGGCCAACTCGGCAGCTAGGCCAAAGCCAACTATCAAGGGAACGGGCAAGGTGCCTGGACGAAGACCGCGTTCCTGTCCGCCTCCAAAAAATAAGGGCTGCAATGGCACCCGTCCGAGTCCGCGTCGTCGGCTGACAAGTGCCCCAATTCCCTTCGGCCCGCAAATTTTATGGGCGCTAATACTGATTAAGTGAATCAGGGGTGACCGCAATTCTTCTGTGAGTTTCCCAAAGCTCTGCGCTGCATCTACGTGAAAAAATGCCCCGTGCTTCTCAAGCACACGGCAATAGTCAGATATTGGCTGAATAGCGCCGGTTTCATTGTTTACATGCATGAGAGACACCAACATGGTGTCTGAACGCAGCGCTTCTTGAACGGCCTCGGCGCGGACGATACCGCTCTTGTCTGGCTTCAAGTAGGTAACTGTGATCCCAGAGCGTTCTAATTCCTGGCACGGCTCCAATACTGCCTTATGTTCGATTGCAGAGGTGATGACGTGACGTTTGCCTTCACGGATGGCTAATTCGCGTAGCCCTAGAATTGTGAGGTTGTTGCTCTCCGTCGCACCGCTTGTAAAAACAATTTCGTCTCTTTGCGCACCTACGACAGACGCAACCTGGTCTCGTGCACGTTGAACCGCGATTTTGGCGCGATTGCCAAAGTCATGGGTGCGACTACCCGCATTCCCAAACTCCTCGTCCCAAAAGGGCATCATAGCCTCACGAACCCTCGGCTCCAATGGGGTCGTAGCGTTGCAATCGAGGTAAACTGGGGCATGCATGTTTGGCTTTTTGATAAATGTATGTTATTCCGTTGACATACAAGCCTGAACCGCTACCAATTTCATTATGCCACTCGACGCGACACCCATGCTTATTTTCCCGGTGATAAGGGGAATACAGGCCGGACGGGAGTATTATGTCTCCATGTGGAAGCTCAAGATGCTGAGCCAAATGGCGATATTTGACGAAAGTGAGCTACCCGCTGAAATGCGAGCACAACGCGTCCTCAACAAGGCCCGAATTCCTGAAATGGCTGACTACGTACTTCAAAATCAAAAAAACTACGTCTTTTCAGCCATAACTATCTCCATCGGTTCAAAGGTAAAATTTGAGCCGAGCGCGAGCACAGGAGACGAACGACATATTGGACTACTCAAAGTGCCGATGGATGCCCAATTTGTCATTAACGATGGGCAACACAGGCGAGCGGCAATAAAATCTGTTTTGGAGCAACGTCCTGAGTTAGCAAACGAAACAATTTCCGTGGTGTTCTTTCTTGATGTTGGTCTAACGAGAAGCCAACAGATGTTTGCTGACCTCAATCGATATGCAATTCGTCCAAGTCGATCATTGAATTTGCTCTACGACCACCGCAATACAAAGGCTGAGCTTGCGCGAAAGGTGATTCACGAATCGCCATTTTTTCGAGACATTGTGGACATGGAACGAAGCTCGTTGGCGTTGCGATCTCAAAAGCTTTTTACTTTAAGCGCATTTTTCAGTGCAACTGCCGAGCTAATGGCTGATGTTGGTGTAGGCAATCTTGAACAAGATGCGGCAGTGGCCCGCGAATTTTGGGAGACCGTCGCCAAATGCTTTCCGTTATGGCTGCAAATCCAGACCGGCAAAGCAGCGGCAAGTGAAGCGAGAGAAAATTACATACATTCGCATGGAATTGCATTACATGCGATTGGGCGAGCCGGCGGAGTTCTCTTGGCGCATGGCGGCTCTGGTTGGAAGGCTCGCTTATCGAGGCTCAAGGAAATCGATTGGTCGCGCCGCAATTCCGATCTATGGGAGGGGCGAGCACTTGTGGGCGGCAAAGTAAGCAAATCCACAACGAATGTAACACTGACGACGAACGTAATCAAACAGCAGCTAGGTATTGAACTTTCGGAAGAAGAAGCGAGAATTGAAAAGGCAAAGAAAGGAAAAACCGATGAATAAGAAACAAACAGGCCCAATTTCCGCTTTTGCGGACGCTGGCTTAGTCAAAACGGTGGACCATCTCTCTCAAGAGATTCGCGAGCTATATTTGTCAGATTCGGTGCCCTGGGTCATTGGATATTCTGGAGGTAAAGACTCCACTGCAATTGTTCAATTGATTTGGAATGCACTCTCAGAACTTCCTGAAGGTCAACGGGCAAAAACGGTGCATATTATTAGCACAGACACCTTAGTCGAAAATCCAATCGTTTCGGGGTGGGTTACTCATTCTTTGGACGTAATGAAGGAGGCAGCGACGAAGCAAAAGCTTCCATTTATTCCGCATCGCCTTACGCCTACTGTGCATGACTCCTTTTGGGTTAATCTCATTGGCCGTGGGTATCCCGCCCCGCGCCACAAATTTCGTTGGTGCACAGAACGGCTGAAAATTAACCCATCGAATGCTTTCATCAATAGTATCGTGCGCCAAAGTCGCGAGGCAATTCTCGTGCTAGGTACTCGCAAAGCGGAAAGCTCTATACGTTCGCGCGTAATGACTGCCCTTGAAAAGCACCGTGTTCGTGACCGGCTAAGTCCTAATGCTTCATTACCTGGAACCCTCGTTTACACCCCGATTGAAAACTGGTCAAACGACGACGTATGGCTATTCCTAATGCAGGTAAAAAATCCTTGGGGATATAATAACAAAGATTTGCTGAGCATGTATCAAGGCGCTTCGCCTGACGGAGAGTGTCCTCTCGTTGTTGATTCGAGCACTCCGAGTTGCGGCGATAGTCGTTTCGGATGCTGGGTCTGCACTCTAGTCGACAAGGACAAATCTATGTCGGCGATGATCCAGAACGATACTGAAAAAGAATGGATGCTTCCATTGCTCGAATTGCGAAATGCACTCGATTTAAAAGACGATAGACCGTTGCGAGATTTCCGCCGAATGAATGGGGCAGTCCAACTAATGGGTGATGGACGATTCATTCCTGGGCCGTATATCCAGAATGTTCGCGAGGACTGGCTACGACGCTTACTTCAAGCGCAAGCTCATATCCGAAAAAATGGCCCTGCGAATGTGCGTGACATTGAGTTAATCACGATTGATGAGTTGCAGGAAATTCGACGACTTTGGGTCGTTGAAAAACATGAATTCGAAGATTCACTGCCCAAAATTTATAACGAGGTCATAAAGGAGGCATATCCAGGGCGGCCTCTGGATGACAGCCAGCCCTTAGGGGCCGATGATTTGGCAGTCCTGCGAGAGCTATGCGGCAAGGACACTTTGCATTTTGAAATGATTCGAGAAATGCTAGACGTGGAACGTCGTCTAAGAATGCGTTCGCGTCGTGCCGGTCTTTATGAATCGCTCGAAGGCGCAGTAAGACGGCATTTTTATACCGACGAAAAGGATGCAGCTAACCGCGCTACAACGGTGGCGAGCGCTTATGCAATGGCGAGCAAAGGGGATGTCGCCGCTTCGTCGCAACTAGGTGAAGGTATTATCACCGCCACGAATTGCGAGGATGCCGAGTCATGATCATCGACGAACTAATAGTCGAGAATTTTGGTGTTTTTCGTGGACGCCAATCCATCCAACTTACTCCATCCGGGATTGACAAGCCGATCATCTTAATCGGCGGCTTGAACGGTGGGGGAAAGACAACATTACTGGATGCACTTCAGCTTGCACTATATGGTCGATTTGCGCGTTGCTCAAACCGCGAAAATCTTAGTTATGACGAATTTATTCGAAGAAGCGTGCATCGAGGAATTGGGCCCAAAGATTCAGTTTCGGTCGAGGTTCGGTTTCGGAGATTGATGCAAGGGGAAGAGCAGCATTACATAGTTCGTCGCACTTGGGATTCCGCTGCACAAAGTCCATCTGAGAGCGTGAGGGTAGTAATAAATGGAGCACCAGATGCTACCCTTACTGAGGGATGGTTGGAACATATAGAGTCAATCATTCCCCAAGGCGTCTCCACGCTCTTCTTTTTTGATGGGGAAAAAATTGAAGAGCTGGCGACTCCAAAATCCGCGACTACTGTGCTCTCGACTGCGATTAATTCCCTCCTTGGTCTTGATGTTGTTGATCGGCTAAATGACGACTTAGTCGTGTTCGGAAGACGCAAGGCCATTGAGGGGAAGTCGGAAACCGAGAATCAAAAGATTCAGACAATTGAAGCTGAAATCAGCACCTTGGAAACGATTTTGGAAAATGCCGAGACCGAGCGTGCAGGATGTCAAAACGAATTTGACCAGTCACAACGGGCCTTGAAAGAAGCAGAGGAAAGATATCAGAAGGAAGGTGGAATCTTGCTTGCACGTCGGGAGGAAAATGAACGCGACTCAGCAAATGCAAAACTTGAATTTGAGAAAAAACGAGTTGAATTTCGGCATTATGCAGCCGGGCCTTCGCCGTTGTGTTTGGTTGATGAACATTTGCAGGATATTTCATTACAATTGGTTCGCGAACACGCGCATCAAGATGCGTTAACTTTCGCAAAATTGCTTGAAAGGCGTGATGATAAAATATTAGCCCAATATAGACGTGCAAAAATAGACGCCCGACAATTAAGGGTCTTGGAGCGGCTTCTTCATGAAGATCGGAACCAAAGACTTCCAAGCAGACGTTTCAAAAGTTTTCTTTGCATGGATCGTAGTGCGCTGATTCTGATCGCACAACTGATCAAGACGGCCCTTCCATCCGCGAAGCGAGAAGGGAAAGAAATCCGTACAGAAATTGAACGCCAAAAGGAAGCCTTGGCGAATTCGGAAAAGATTCGCGCCTCGGTTCCCGAGCAAGAAATGGTTGCTCACATTTCCGGTATTTTGAAAAAGATGAAAACGGAATTTAATGATGCTGCCGCTAAACTTAATTTGGCTGATTCAAAAATTACGCAAACCCGGCGAGAGATTGATCAAAAGAAAGCCAATCTAGTTCGATTGATTGAATCTGAAATTGAAGCGAAACTTGAATCATCTGACACGCGACGAATTATCACCCATATCTCAAGGGTGAGAACTACACTCTATGTCTTTCGTGATGCGATAGTATCGAGGCATGTAAAGCGGATTGAATATTTTGTGTTGGAATGCTTTCGCCAGCTTCTTCACAAAACTTCTTTGGTTTCAGAAATTCGGATTGATTCTCGGTCGTATGGTCTCACTCTTTTGGGAAGGGATGGGCAGCCTTTACCGTCGGAGCGTCTTTCTGCTGGCGAACGGCAACTTCTATCGGTAGCGCTGCTTTGGGGTCTGGCAAAGGCTGCTGGTCGAGCACTGCCGACTTTTATTGATACACCTTTGGGCCGACTTGATGCAACGCACCGTCGGCATCTTGTAGGTCGTTATTTCCCATTCGCTTCACATCAAGTAGTCTTGCTTTCTACAGACAAAGAGATCGAAAGCGATCATCTGGCTTCTTTAGCTCCATATATTACACGGGAGTTTACATTAGTGCATGACGACCGTGAAGGATTTACCCGTATCGTTGATGGCTACTTCAAAAACTAATGCAAGCACCATTAGAACATATCCGCCTCTCAAACGCGGCACGCGATGAGCTTATTAAGCTCAAAAGAACCACCGGAATTGACCAGTGGAATGTTTATTGTCGCTGGGCCTTTTGCCTATCCGTTGCGGATTCGTCGCGCCTCCATAATCGGAAGATTCCCGCTGACAGCAATGTCGAGATTTCATGGAAGGTATTTGCTGGTCAATTTGAAGCAGCATACTTGGCTCTTTTGATTCAACGGTGCTACAAGGACAGGGTGCCGATTACGCAGCCTAATTTGGCTCAACAACTAAGGCTACATATACATCGTGGAATATTCTCGCCTCAATTAAAATCGCTTCTCTCGAGTTGATCGCCAATTTAATTAATTTTCACCCTGTTGTTTTGGCAGGATAATTAACTAGCCTTGGAATCAAGCCTTCGAGCCAAAATATTAATCCACAATTTTCCCTTTGAATCAGGAGTGTGTTTGGCAAAAACGATCTGCCAAAATCCAACAGAAGATAAATACTCTTTAATCTCCTCCAAAGAATAATTTGCGAAAAAACGTCCTTCGGGAGAATTTCCTTCGCCCGTACCTTCTTTTAGTGTGATGAAAATTATGCCACTCACTTTAAGAGCACGATAGAGTCGGCGAAGTACTTGCTCAATCTCCATGCGCGGCACATGAAGAAGCGATGCGCACGCCCAGATTCCGTCGAACTTCTCGACAAAACTAACTTCCTGAAAGGCCATTTGAATTGCAGGCACTTTGCGCGAAATCGCGGCTTTGACCATTGCTGCTGATGCGTCAATTGCTGTGACCTGAAACCCTTCTGAAAGAAAAATAACGCTATCACGTCCTGATCCGCATCCCGCGTCGAGGATGTATGCGTGCTTTGGCAAATACTTTATAAAAGCGGAATGCAATTCACGCATATCCAATGACTCCGTGTTTTTTATGTATTCGTCCGCGTGTCTTTCGTAATACCGAAGATTGGTTGTAAGCGGGTCGAGCTTGCCTGTTTCTTTAGCCGCTGTTTCTGCTAACTTACCTTTTGATTGTTGAGTCATAATTTTACGTCGATTTACTCACATTGGTCACAAATCTCTCAATAGCCTTTGCAGCCAATGATTCAAGTTCGGATACTTTAGCTTGAGCTTCCTTAAACCCGCTCTCAACTGTACTATCAATATCTCGCGGATAATACCCGGCCTTTTGTGTCCCAGGCTCTTGGGGATTGCCGGATTTACTTTTGAATACGGATTCTAATACCGCGAAGTGCGCCAAGTATTCGCCAAATATGGATGTTGGCTTTTGATCAATGGTCGCGAGGCCACCCAAGGTTGAGATTATGATAGTTTTCTTCCTGCCGATTGCAACGATCTGTTCCAATAAGGGCTTGCAATCTGGATGCTCAATAAGCCAAGGCATAAAGTCTAGCACCCGAAAGGTTACCCATTTCTCTCCGTGCCAAACGCGAAGGCGGCGGTCGTGACTTTGCTCATCCTCTGGCTGCGGATGAATCTTTTCTCGTTTTAATGCCCTGGCCTCATCATTAGTTAAAAAGGCATATTCGCGCGTATCTGGGTTCTCTTTTGTGGGCCACTTTCCGTCTCGGGAAAGCCTATAGACATGATTGCAGAGCACGTCTGTTAATCCTCGGCTTTGTTGAAATAGGGATCTCAGTGGTGCATGGAACTTTTCAAGTCTTTCTTTTCGGCCCTGGAGAACGTCTGCTGACATTTTAAGCGCGGTACGCGTTTCCTCCAAGTTTCGCTCAAGTTCATTTGTTTGATTCAGGTGTTCTTTTTCAATAGTGGCACGCAACTTCGCCAATTCTGTCTCTCGTCTGGTCGTCTCTTCTTCATGAAGTTTTGCCTGTTGAGTGGAAGCCCGATTCGCAATCAGGCCGACTAAAAGGGTAATCATACCTCCAACAAACGTACCGAGTAGAACCGGCCACGCTTTATCCCACGCAGTTTCTTGTACCGCAGGTTTAACATCAGAATGTTTATCCAACCAGTTCGCTAAGGCATCGTTCAACCTTTTGTCGCTAGTGTTAAGTTCAAATTGGGTCGGGGACGAGGATGGCATGCCAGAGGCTGTAGGGCCTCCTCCATTATTACTATTGCCGGAGTCGGATATCTGTCCAGTGCCCTTCGGCGGCTGGGGAGTATTGGACTGTTGCCCATTTGCCGGGATTACTCCTGTAAGAAATAAAAGAATTAAGGTAACGGCCTTCATGGGTGCATTTAGGCTTTAGAATACTGGCGGTTCAAGGCGAATCTCCCCCAAATTGATTGCTGTTGAATGCCATATCGGCAGGTTTAGTTGCTGGAAATTAGATACTTACACAATTATTCCTTTCCAGGGTTCGTATCCCTAGCATTTGCTCTTGATCAACAGCCTGCCGTAGGGGTTCAGAAACATCCCCTTCCGCCAATCGCGAAATTTAGAAATTTAGTTTTATTAAATAAATTATGTTTGAGGGCTGTGAAGTTCTCGGTTTTATCCCCGCCGGTTTAAATCTCAAACCATTGGGGGTTGCTTAATGTTGATTTGGTTCGAGTTTGGAAGTGTCCCAGCCTCCGCCGAGGGCTTTGATGAGCAGCACTGTCGAGACGAGGCGTTCGTTCAAAATTTGTTCGGCGGAAAGTTGATTGGCCAGCAGCGTGCGGTTGGCGTCTTCGACCTGCAGGTAGTCCACCAGCCCTTGTCGGTATTGCAGCAAGGTGAGGCGGACATAATTTTCCGAGGCTTGCACGGCGGCGTCCTGGGCCTTGGCTTCGTCGGCGCGCGAATGCAAATCGGTCAGCGAATTTTCCACATCCTGATACGCAGAAAGAACCTGGCTGCGGTATTGGGCCAGCAATTGATCGTAGGCGGCCTTTTGTTCTTCGACCTGGGCTTGCAACTTGCCGCCTTCAAAGAGCGGCCAATTGATGCTCGGGCCGAGGGACCAAATGCGGCTGCTCCAGTCGAGCAGATTGGAACTTTTGATGCTCTCAAATCCGGCGGCGCCGGTCAGAGACAGTTGGGGGTAATATTCTGAAGTGGCGACACCGATTTGCGCATTCGCAGCGGCGAGATTTCGTTCGGCGACGGCGACATCGGGCCGGCGGCGCAGCAAATCGGACGGCAAGCCGGCGGGAATGGATGGCGGAGGCAGGGTGAGCGGATTGGGAGTAAGAGAGAAATTGGAAGGGGACTGGTTCAGCAGGATGGCGATGGCGAATTCCTCTTCGTCGCGCAGACGTTTAATGTCGATTTGTTGGGTTTGGGTGGAGTCGAGCAGCGCTTCGGCTGAGGCGACATCGGCGGCGCCGGCGAGGCCAGCTCTAAATTGGGTGTTGGTCAGGTCGAGTTGAGTCTGGTAGGTCGCGACCGTGGCAGTCAGTGTTTCATATTGGGCATCGTAGGAGTGGAGGGTGAAATAATCCTGAGCCAGGTCGGCCTCGAGGGTTTGGCGCACGACTTCATATTGGGCGAGCGTGGCTTGCACCTGGGCGTTGGAGGCCTCCACAGCGCGGCGCACCTGCCCCCAAATGTCCACTTCGTAGGTGAGGTCAAACGGCAGCAGATAATTGGTGCTGGTGACGCCGTTGGAGGAAAAAGCAGGATTAGGATTCGTATTGGCCGAGGTATGTGAACGGGTGACGGAGGGATCGAAGGACAGGGCGGGGTAGAAGGCGCTTTTCACGCCTTTGGCCGCGGCGCGGGCCTGTTGCACGCTGGCCATGGCGGCCTGGATGCTCTGGTTGTTTTTGATGGCGGTCTCTTCCAGTTGGGTCAATTGCGAGTCATTAAACAGCGTCCACCAATCAGCTCCCAAGGAGGATTCGCCAGCATCGTCAGGCACGGCACTCTTGAATGCGGCGGCTGGCAAAGCATCGGGGCGCTTGTAATCAGGGCCGACGGAGCAACCGGCCATCAGTCCAGTAAGAGCGCAAAATAGAAAGAAGAAATAAGCGGATGATGTTTTCACGGTGGCTGAAAATTAAGTGGAAGGGGCTGGCTGGGCGGGTTTGGCCGGAATCGGCATAGATGGCGCGGATTGACGGCGACGCGCACGGAACCAGTTTTGAAGCCGGTCGAGATAAAGATAAACCACCGGCGTGGTGTAGAGAGTGAGAACTTGGCTGAACATGAGCCCGCCGACAATGGCGATGCCGAGCGGGCGTCGCAGTTCGGAGCCCGTGCCCCCGCCCAGTGCGAGCGGCAGGCCGCCGAGCATGGCGGCCATGGTGGTCATCATGATGGGGCGGAAGCGCCGCAAGCAGGCTTGGAAAATGGATTCTTCGGGCGTTTTGCCACCACTGCGTTCGGCCTCGAGGGCAAAATCGATCATCATGATGGCGTTCTTTTTCACGATGCCGATGAGCAGGATGATGCCGATGAGGGCGATGATGCTCAGGTTGGTATTGAAGGCCATCAAGGCCAGCAGCGCGCCCACGCCGGCGGAAGGCAGGGTGGAAAGGATGGTGAGCGGATGGATGAGGCTTTCGTAAAGCATACCCAGAACGATATAGACAGCGGCCAGCGCGGTGGCGATGAGGATGGGCTCGTTCGCCAATGAATCCTGATAGGCCTGGGC
>Ga0206856_10058_pt1 | contig 37493 bp, 35 predicted proteins | sample Alteio_BWOrgCont_48_FD_152630 | JGI IMG/M metagenome (GOLD analysis project Ga0206856, IMG submission 152630) | Enriched cells from forest soil in Barre Woods Harvard Forest LTER site, Petersham, Massachusetts, United States -... | ecosystem: Environmental > Terrestrial > Soil > Temperate forest >...
GCTCGGCACCGTCTTTAAGATAGGAAAATCGCAGGCGTGGCATGATGCCATGGCATCCAGACTTCCTTGCCGCATCGCTGCGACGCCTGAGCCGACTGACGTTACCGACGTAAATTGGAGGTCAATTCCGGCTTCCTTGTCCAAGCCCAACTGGTGCGCGATGACCCAAGGTTGATAGTCGAAATAGGGCCCCACCCCCATGTGAACGGATGACAAGTCGGCAGCTCGCGCACTGAGAATGTTGGTCGAAGCAATACCAAGGCCGAGGGCGCAAGTCATAGCGATTGCGATGATAAATTTGCTGCGTTCCATATCGATCCTCCTCCGGCAAAGGCGAACGTGATGTTCCTCTTGCCTATCGGCGCTGAGAGACAAATGCTACGTTACGACCATCGCGTCAGCGAGCGCCCTGCCTTCGCGAAATCCAACGAACGTAAACAGATTAACAATCGGACGATGTCCTTCTGCTGATGATCACACACGTTCAATAGGCGAGCGCCAGCATCAAGCCACTAGCACTCTCCGTTGGGACCATGCGTACACCTACTTAAGGGGCGAATTCACCCAGTCCACCAAGTCCTTGTGCTTCAAGAAATCGTTGAAGAGGGCCTCTGCCGTGTCGTACACACGCGGATCGAAGTTGTCCGGAAGATGTTCCTTGTTCAACGTCGAGTAAAAATCCACGGCCTTCTTCCAATATATGTCCGAGTTGGGATCGTACTGGGTTTTCTGCGCCTCTTCGATCGTCCGGAAATCCAGCATGGTGAGTGAGGCCTTTACCTCATCCGGCGTGAAGGAAGCGGCCGCTGACTCATTGATCGCCTTCGTCAACATCGGAATGACCACATCTGGCTTTTCCTTCATGTAGCGCATCATACGATACCAGATAGCGACTAGCTTCAACGCCGTGTCGTTATGAGCCTGAAGCCACGGTTCCAAGGAGTCGATTGTGGTATACCAGAGGCCAGCCGGGCCGAGGATCTCTTGTCCACCCACATTTACGAACTTGTCAGGGGATTGCAGGAGCTTTGTTTCCTGAGGCAACCCCCCCATGTAGTAGTCGCCGACACCCTTTACGAACGCGAGAGCTGCTTGGGCGTCATCCGGAAAGTCCGCAAATTTGACGTCTTTCGTCGTCATGCCGACCTGGCTGAACGCCGACCCCAGCATTTGCTCGCGGACTGAGAGCACGACACTGAATGTCTTTCCTTTGAACGAATTTAGAATTTGTTCCTTGGCCTTTTCCGCCCCGATTTGCGCCTTCAGCGACTCGAAAGTATCAGTCTGTCCCTTTCGACCGACCACAATGAATCCGGCAAACTGGTCAGTGATCAGCCAGCTTCGGAGGCTCGGCACCGACTTGTAAAATGGAAAGTCGACAGAGAGACCCGAAAACACCCCTTCCATACTTCCTTGGCGCATCGAAGCGATGCCCGTACCAATGGAGGTGATCGTTGTGAGTTCAAGGTCTATCCCTTGCTCCTTGTCCAACCCCAAGTTGTGAGCGAGGAACCAAGGTTGATAATCGAAATAAGGCCCGAGACCTAGGCGGACCCGGGTCACTTCGTCCGCCCGCGCGCTCGGAATATCTGTCGAGGCGATGCCGCCGCTAATGGCGCAGGCTATTGCCAATGTCGCTATAAAGGATTTAATCCGTTTCATGTTTCCCTCCTCCCTAACACGCATCCTTCCTCACCGTTCAGTCGCTACGCCGATCCTACGATCGACGCGACGATTCCGCGGCGGATGCTGCGTTCCGTCCACCGCGTCAATGGGCGCTCAACGAGCCGAATAATGAAATCCAATCCGAGAGCGAGGCCGCTATAGATAATTACGATGAGAATGATGCTGGCTGTATCGAGATATTGCTCGCGGACGATCATCAAATGTCCCAGACCCGTCTGCGCTCCGATATATTCGGCGGCAACGTCCAGGCCCCAACACGCCGCACCAGCGACGCGAATGGCCCCTAACATATGGGGCAAGATCGACGGAACGATGACCGACCGATAGATTGTCCAACGATTTGCTCCAAGTACCAACGCGGCGCGAACGAATACCTGGGGCACATTCTTGACGGCCTCGATGGTCGTGAGCCCGAGAATCACCGAGGTTCCCAATATGATGAGCGATATTTGGGGCGTCTTTCCTAGACCGAACCAAAGAACAAAAAGCGGAATCAGCGCAAATACTGGTACCGGACGCAGAAAATCAAGGATACCGCCGAAGGTGATTCGGAAGTTCTTGCTGTACGCCATCACAAGGCCGATGAGGACCCCGAACGCTGTCCCGCCGAGAAATCCGCCGAGCGTCATACTGACGCTGGATACGAACGCGCCTGGGAGCAACGGCGACAACGTGTTAAAGGCCGTCAGAAGGTCCGCCGGTGACGGGAGGAAGATCGGGTCTATGAAATGAAGGGAGCTGATGAAAGCCCAGACTACAATTACCACAACCGGCACAACCGCACGTCGAAGGGGCGCCCACCTCAGTGGCGCCCAACGTTCTCTAGCGCCCTTGGGCAAATCGTCCACGCTGTCACGGCCGAGGTCGGAGTAAATCATTCTGTCCGATTCTTGGCTTTTTACTGCGGCGTGCATATTCGAGTTCCTGTCCATCCGCCCAGTGATGTCACCCCTATTGGATGTGGTCTGATAGATTGCCGCGAAGTTGTTGAAAGAGCGCACTTCGCTTCACAGGCGCCTCTCGCGGGTGTTTGAATGGCACTTCAATAATCGCGGCGACTCGCCCTGGATTGCGGCCGAGAACGACAATCCGGTCGCCGAGGAAAAGTGCTTCTTCCAGGTCGTGAGTGACGAAAAGGGCAGTTAATTTGACCTTCTCGCAAATGGCCAGAAAATGAATTTGAAGGCGCTCCTTGGTCATCGCATCCAGAGCGCCATAAGGCTCGTCCATCAGGAGAATCTCGGGATCGACCGCCAAGGCACGCGCCAAGTCCACGCGCTTCCGCATTCCACCGGATAGTTCGCGCGGATAAGCCCTTTCCTGCCCCTCCAGCTCTACCATTTTCAACACTTGGGCGATCCGATCCCGTCGCATTTCCTTGTTCATTCGCTTGATCCGCAGACCGAATTCGACGTTCTCAGAAACGCGCATCCAAGGGAAAACCGCGTCCTCCTGAAATACCATGACTCGATCTGGGCCCGGTCCGTCGATGGGGGCCCCGTCGATGCTGATCGAACCTGCATTGACCGGCAAGAGTCCTGCGACCGCATTCAACAGCGTCGACTTTCCGCACCCGCTGGCGCCGACGAGGCAAACGATCTCACCGACGGCAACGTTCAAACTTAGGTTACTGAATACGACGTTGTTGTCGTACGCGACCGTCACGTTGCTAATCCCGATCCTTGTCAATTTGGACATCGCCGATCAGCCGTGGTCAGTTCATCCGATGAAAGAAAATTGGTAAGCCATCCAACCCACCTGCCGTCCCGGCAGCCCTATCTCCGCCCGCCGAACTTAGAAGTCGATTCGCTGGCACAACGTTTAATCGTAAAACTCCGGAGCTTTCCTTACGCTTTTCCAGTCATCAGGATCATGGTGGTGAATTACCAGTGCGTTTTCCTGGGCAGCTATTCGACGAAGACGCGCCATTGAGGCCTGAACAATTGCCGGATCTACCGCGGGGGTACCAGTCATGATCCCCTCGACAAAGTTCGCCTTCTGGGGACAAACGCCGGCAGGCATCACCACTGTACCCGTGTTTGGAAGTCGGAGAACGAGTGCCTGTTCTCCCCGGGTATGAGCAGGCGAAAAGAGAATCCGGATGGTTCCGTCACCGAAGAGATCCAGATCTTCGTCGTGCAGCTGCCAATATTTGAAGTCGCGCGTCGCGAGCAATTGCCCATACTGGTAGGCTTGGCCCTGCGCTACTCGTTGATCCGGCCACCACGCTTCTTGTAATTCCCGAAACTGAACGATGAAAGTTGCATTCGGGAATAAGCACATACCTCCCGCATGGTCGGGAATGAGGCAAGAAAGAATGACGTACCGAATATCCTTGGCATGGATGCCAAGTTTCTCCAGCTGCTTGTCTGCCGCTTGATCGGGGGTCATTTCCGGCTCCCAATCGTGCAAACTCGGGGTCAAATCTTTGTAACGGTCGATTGCAAGGCCCGGATAGAGGCCAGTTTCGAATAGCACCTTTCCGCTCGGGTGGTCGATTAAGAATATTGGCGTTTGCACTTTCACGCGACGACCGAATCCCCGCATATGAGTAAAGACGCTTTGGTCAAAATGTATCATCGCGCCGGTCATGCAATAGAGCTTTAGGTTCACTTTGCCGGCAGCCGGCTCACTGGAAGTCATGGCGTTTACTCCCCAACTATGTCAGGCCCACGAGGGACGTGATCTTACAACTCTCCAAATTGTACGATTGGACTTAAGAGGCATTTTTTCGCCACGCGTCACCCGAGGCTTTTGTCAAAATGACCGCAGCTGGAAGATGTTGCTGGGCCATTTCCCGCTCCGGGAGACAGTGTCGTGGAGGTTCCGCCACTTCGCGGCGCGCCTGCCGTTCAACTCGATCTACAGTATCCCTTTGTTCGTAGGTCGAGAGCGCATCGGGGGCGAGACGAGCCCGTCGGCATCCAGCCGGTCGCCCCAGGCGCCGCCGAGCAATGGAGAGCGCGAACGCCAGACCGACTTTGACGCTGACGCTCAAGTAACGACGAACATCTTGGATTCCACCGAAGCCCAGGTGATCCTCGATGCAAAGTGTGAGCGTCGACCGTGGTTCAAGCTCCTCGTCGTGGAGACCGGCTATAATCGACGCTAATTGACATCTCAGGCCACGTTCTAGGCACTGCCGCGCCTTTAGGTGGCCGAGCGTGCCTTCGGCTTGACGACTTGCTGGCTCCGCCTGGCTGGTGATCGCGAACAAGGTGTCGCGGAAGCTGTCGTCCATCCGCTCGCCTCCCTGCGGTTCACGAGCATCGCGCTTCTTTCCAAAAAGAAGACACATATCAATCAACTTTGCAATACGTTGCATCCAAATTGATGAGAATTTGTGCACACAACCTGCCAGGGTTGGCATTCCATGCTTCTCTAGGCTGAGCCGGGCGACCCGACGCCGCAAGTTGATGGCTACCGCCGTCACTCAGACTTGGCGCACCGTCGGCCGCTTGCCGTTGGCCAAAACAGCCAAACGCGGCCAGCAACGATCGCCCGGCTGTCAGCCGAAGGCACGTCAGGCGTTTCAAAGAACGTTTGGACTATTCGTGGGACGATCGCAGAGCCGATGGTTCGCAGATAGCGCAGCTTCCCCCGTTCTTCTGGTGGGGATCGCCTTGTTGGCGTGGCGCGGCGACGCTCGCGTCAAAGTAGCTGGCCCCTCGGATTGGGGTTCGGACGGGTCTGAGCCAGCCATTCTTTCCTGACATGAGTGTCCCGCCACGGCATGTCCGTGAAGCCAGGTCAGTCTCCCGAAAACTCTCCTTGTCGTTTAAGTCGGCTCTTGTGTCGCCGTTTTGAGCACTCCCGGCAGCGCAACCTACGATGGCTAATCGTCGTCTTCCTGTTCATCAAAAAGCCAAGCAGTCCCGTGCGGAGCCCTGTGGGCACCAAGGTGACCGACTTCCATCATCGTTTCTCCCCTCAGCCTTGGACGCCGATTGAGGGGTCAACCCCAACGCCGATTCATAGTTACGCGTCGTCACGAACGAGCGGTTTCAGATATTGCGCGGTAGTACTCGGGCCTCCTATTTTCAGAAAACTTAAACACTCTTGCTCTGTACCGAGCGGCCAGATCAAGATCGCAGCGCGCGACAACGACTTCATCTCCGAGAGTTGAAGCTTGCGCGACAATCTCTCCTGAAGGCGAAATTATGCAGGATTGTCCGATTTGCATAACTCCTTCCTCGATTCCGGCCTTTGCCACACCTATTATCCAAGCGCTATTCTGATAGGCGGCAGCTTGCATAACCAGGTGATTGTGAAAGTTGGAAAGCGCATCCGATTCAGGCATTGCCGGATTTTGGAGCGGCGTGTTGTATCCAATGAGAATCAATTCTGCGCCTTGCAGTGCCAGGACCCTGTAACTCTCGGGCCAGCGTCGATCATTGCAGATTAGAATTCCCACCTTGGTGTTGAATGCTTCCCAGACCGGAAAGCCGAGATTTCCCACCTCGAAGTACTTTTTTTCGAGATTCTGAAATGGATCACCGGGCCGTCGATCAGCATAGCCGGGCAAATGAACCTTGCGATATTTACCGATAATTTTTCCACCGTCACTCACCAGAATCGCTGAATTATATCGCTTTTTGAGGCCCTCTTCGATCGCTATTTCAGTGTACCCGAGGCAGAATGAAACGTTGAATCGGTTAGCCGCGTCGAAAAGCGGTTTCACGTCCGGATTGGGCATTGAGAGTTCAAAGAAGCGATCCAGATCTTTCTCATCTTCAATCCACCAATGGGGAAAAAACGCCGTAAGCGCCGCCTCAGGATAGACCACCAGCTCAGCGCCCAGCCGCACTGCTTGTTCCATGAGAACAATCAGTCGATTAACTGTGGAAAGGCGAGACTCCTTCTGTCCAATTGGACCGAGTTGCGCGGCGGCGACACTCAGAAGTCTAGACATGAGCGCATCCAGTCAAAATTGCCGTGCTTCAGTCGTTCGAGTTGAATGTGATCGGTATTTGTCGCGCTTTAAAAACCGACCTTCGCCCGGCGTACCGATATATTCGCGATTTTTGACGATCACTTTACCCCGCGAGAGGACCGTTCTTGGGATGCCTTGAACGGTGTATCCTTCGTAGGATGAGTAATCCATAGAGTTGTGCATAGCGGACTGCGCAATCACAAGATTCGCTTTGGGATCCCAAATGATTAGATCAGCGTCGGATCCGACCGCAATCGTTCCCTTTCTCGGGAATAGACCAAAGACCTTCGCCGGTCGCGTAGCCATCAGGTCAACAAATTGCGTCAGAGTGATATGTCCATTATTCACGCCCTGATACACCATCATCATACGTTCTTCGATGCCCGGTGCGCCGTTCGGAATGAGGCGGAAGTCGTTCCGTCCTTTGTCCTTGTGGCCCTTGAACAGCCACGAACAATGATCGGAAGATACAGTCTCCAAAATGGAGTTGCGGAGCGCATCCCAAAGCGCGGCGTGGTCCCTCTTGGTCCTCGCAGGGGGCGTAAAGACATATTTTGCGCCTTCAAAATCCGGGCGATCTAAGTCATCTTTAGTCAAATAGAGGTATTGCGTGCAGGTCTCGGCTAACGCCTCGACGCCACGCAGCTTGGCGCGCACCAATTCCTCCAGCGCCTCCACGCAGGTGAGATGAACCACGTAGATTGGCGCGCCCACTATCTCAGCGAGCGCGATAGCCCGTGCCGTCGCCTCCGCCTCCACGCGCGGCGGCCGCGACGCCGCATGATATTTTGGGTCGGTCTTACCCTCGGAAACGAACTTATCGCGAAGGTAATCCGCCGCGTCTCCATTTTCGGCGTGCACCATCACAAGCGCACCATATTTCCGCGCTTGGTCGAGCGTGCGGATCATCGTCACGTCATCTATCATGTTCATGCCGCGGTAGGCCATGAAGAGCTTGAATGATGTGATGCCTCGTTCGGGCAGGTCCGCCAACTCCTCAAAAACAGCCTCATTCAAGTCGATAACAATCATATGATAGCCATAGTCTATAGCTGCCTTGCCCCGTGCCTTGGCGTCCCACCGCGCAATCGCACTCCTAAGACTCTCGCCACGGTTTTGCGTGCAGAAGTCCACGATAGTGGTCGTGCCCCCGCAAGCAGCTGCGATCGTTCCGGAGCGAAAGTCGTCTGCAGTGGTTGTGTCGAAGCTAAAGGCATCGAGATGGGTATGAACGTCAATACCTCCCGGCATTATATAGCAGCCTTCCGCGTTTATGGTCTCGGAAGTGGTCGGGAAATCTCCCCCGATTTGGGCAATTTTGCCATCCTTCACGCCAACGTCGGCGAGGAAGATCGAGCTCGCCGTCACCACGGTTCCATTCCTGATGATAGTATCCATCTGCAAGCTCCTTGCGCGAGGCGCTGAAGCGACCGAAGCTCAAGGCGCTCGCAATAGGAATTGCAGCCAATTATGATCCGTAGCAGCGGATGGTCAAGGTGGCCGCCAAAGGAAGGGTCACCCGCTCACTTCCAGTCAAGTTCAGATGTCTTAGCCCCTGCAGTGGCGCTACGTGACGAGATTGACACATTTTGCCAACGTGGATACCTGGCATCTTCAAATCATAACGCTCCCTTTCGTAAGGAGGCAGCCTTGTCTACAGACCCGAACACCAAATCGATTGACATTGATACTTCGCTTGTCGAGCAATACCTCTCCCAAATGGCTCAGTTCGGCAAGTTCGGCCAGACAGGAGTCAATCGCGTCGCATACTCGCCGGAGTGGGTTGCGGCGATGGATCAGTACGCCAAATGGTGTAGCGACGCCAACCTAGTTGTAAAGCGTGATTCGGTCGGCAACATTTGGGGCGTGCTACAAGGCACCACCGATCGCAACGTGATCGCCTCAGGATCTCATATAGATTCGCAGACTTCGGGGGGACGTTATGACGGGAGCCTTGGTGCGTTGTCCGCGCTAATTGCCCTCAGGGCTCTCAATGAACAGTTTGGACGCCCAAAACGTACGCTCGAATGCGTCGCACTATGTGAAGAGGAAGGCAGTCGGTTCCCCAGCGCACAGTTTTGGGGATCCCGAGCGATAACGGGCCGTATCTCCCCAGAAGATCCTGATAGAGTTCTAGGCTGGGATGGGCAGTCTATCGCCTCGGCGATGCGCGAAGTCGGACTCGATCCGGTTAAATTTCTGGAGTCCAAGCGGGAAGACATCGATGCATTCATCGAATTGCACATTGAGCAAGGACCTATCCTTGAGCAACTCGGACTCCCTGTAGCCATTGTCACCGGAATAACTGGCATCCGTCACTATTCTGTGGAGCTCCTTGGGAAGCAGGATCATGCCGGCGCATTTCCGATGGATATGAGACGCGACGCTATGGCGGGATTTTCTGAGATTTCAACGGGCCTTCTGAATACTGCCCACCGTTGGGGACGTCCAACCGTCACTACTGTGGGCCGCATCGTTTGCGAGCCCAATTTCCCCGCAATTGTACCTGGGAAAATAAGTTTCACAGTCGATTGTCGCCACCCAGACCCTGAGTTGTGTCAAAAGCTGTACGAGACACACGAAGCTCTGATGCGTGAGGTCGCGGAACGTCGACAGCTGGACGTCAACTGGACGATCATCAACGATCACCCGCCGTGCCCAAGCGACTTGGGTCTCATCGACATATTCTCCAAAGGCGCGGCGATACAGCGCGTTCCATTCACAACAATGCATAGCGGGGCCGGGCACGACTGTCAGCAGATGGGGAGAATAGCTAAGGTTGTGATGATTTTCGTTAGAAGCAAAGGCGGACGAAGCCATACCCCTGATGAATTTTCCTCAGTCGAGGATATACTCGCGGGTATAAGAACTCTTGCTGCCGGGCTACACAAAATGGCCTATTAACTGCGCAAATAGGATTCACAAATGCGCGTCATTACTTTCAATGAGTGTCAGCTTTGTGATTCTCGAAGGGATCATCTCGGCCAAAAACAGATTGCCTCTATGGTCGCCCCAGATCCCGTGCGCGCCGTTTAAAGCTGGCCTCGCGCGACCCGCCAATCGACCCTCGGCCGCCAGCATGCTGACGCGAGGGACTTGGTCGGTGACGTAAACCATACCTCGATCGTCCTCATAAAGGTCCATCGGATGGAAAAAGTCCGTCCAAGCGCTGAGATAGTTGCCGTCCCGGTCAAATATTTGGACTCGATTGTTCTCGCGATCGACCACAAGAACGCGATCAAGGCGGTCGACCCAAATTGCGTGAGGCGTTGTGAATTGACCAGGCCCGTTGCCCGGAGACCCCCACGATGATTTGAGCGTGCCGTCAGCAGCAAAGCGGTGCACCATCGAGTTACCGTATCCGTCAGCAACGTAAATCTCGCCGTCCACCGCTACTGACACATCGGTAGGGTGATTGAACGGTTTGCCGGACTGCGGCCTATTGCGCTCGCCTAGCGTTTGAAGAAGCCTACCGCTGGTGTCAAAAAGGAGAATATGGTGCGCGTCGCGATCCACGACGATGAGGCGGTCGTCGCGCGTTATCGCGATGCCGTGACCATCCATTATGTGGACGTGCTCCCAATATCGCAGAAACTTACCCGACGGTTCGAAGACCACGATCGCGGGGTGAGTTCTCTGAAGAACGTAGACGTTTGCTTCGCTATCCACGGCTAGCTGACTAATGAGTCCAAACTCATGCCCGGGCGGTAACTCGCCCCAAGGCGTATCAACCCGATACCGGCGCGTGCCGAGGACAACGAATTGCTCTTCCGTTGGCATCTTGCCTCAACGATTGCACCAATCACGTGCGCGAAAACCAGGCCGTGATTCACCGATGTTACCTAGCAGCTAGGACCAATCATAACTGCTCCCTTGTCAACCCCCAAGTCAGGTCATATACGCCAAGCGTTTCAGCCTTGACTAGCGGCCCGTTCGACAGCCATGACAGCTGAACATCTAAGTCATTTGCATCGCTGAACTCTAAAAATAGCGCATGATCATCTGGGCTCATTATTGGACGCCGACTCTGCGTGTACTCTTTCACAGGGCCTGACAGGTATGCCGCCGGCTCCAAGAAGAAGGCCGAAACGAGCTTTCGAAGTTCAGGTAGGCCAGCACCTACCCGTTCACGAACGCTTGATATCTCTTCTATCCCTAGCGGCAATCGAACTAGCACTAGACTACTCCCGAACCCAAATCCGCATCTCGCGCCAACTTTACCAACGGCACGGTGTGGATCGATGAAGCGCCTCAAAATATGCCTCGACCAATCTGACTGATGTGCAAGACGCTGTCGATACTCGTCACTTTCAAAGACGTTGACATCCTCGGTTTCATAGACGGCGCAATACCGGCGAACCCCAGACTTGGACCGGTACCGCCTCGCGCTCTTAAATCCAGCGATTAGAAGACGTTCCTTCATATGTTCGATATCGTACCAGTTGTTAAACTCCTCTTCATCTTCGGAAGAAATATCGGTAAGAACAAACAGGATGCCATTGCCCAATTGCGCCATGAGAGTTAGGCCCCATTCCGGAACGGCCTGCAGGAACCGTAGACCGATCATCGCATCACAACGGGGATCTGTCGACTTGGAAACTCTTCGCATCACGACGTTGCAGGTGATTTGCGAGACAGCGCCATGACTTGACGCGCGTCTTGAGGCTGCTAGATTGGCCAGAAAAGGACTTTGCCCCGAAGACCTACACCCGACTCGTGTGCACGGGTGGGCGAATGCGGGGATGCCGAAACCAAACGAGGAAACTCCCATGGCAAAGCGATGCCGAGCTCTCGCTTCCTCCTTACTATTAGCCTCCCTAACATTGACGGCAGCAGCCATCGGTAACGCTGCTACGACTTACACTCCCGCAACACCTGAGCCGGGAACTGACGTTCCACAAGTGACAGTCACCTTCGGGATGCGACCCTACGCCGATAACACCTTCTATGTCATTGGCATGGAGAAGGGTTGGTTCAAGGATGTGGGGATTACAATCTCACCCGCGCCATATGGGTTGAAAACAACTGAAGCGCAGTGGGTCTCCATTCTGCTGAACAGACAAGTTGATATTAATACCGCTACGTGTAGCATTTTGCTTCCCTCGTACAAGACGACTGATCAGCTTAAGTGCGCCGGCTTCTCCGTTACTTTTTTTGGCTCCGTGATGCTCGCCAACCCCAAGCTTGGATTGAAGTCTTTCAGCGATTACATGAGTAAAGGAGGAACGTTTAAAGACGGACTTGTTCAAGCGCTCAGCCCATTAGTCGGCAAGACCGCCTACATTCCTCCTCAAGTTTCAGAGAAGGAGTTCAATGAGGTTCCTTTTAAACTTGCCGGACTCAGTCTTCCGAACTACGTCACCATGGACGACTCACAGATGTTGCTGCTCGCAAAGAGTGGGCGGCTAGATTTCATGCATCCAGGCGGAGCGCCAATTGCGCAAACGTTGCTGGATGCGGGTTGGACGCCAGTCTACGATACTGGTCAATTGCTAAAATATGGTCCTGGCGGCGTCGACTCTCCGCTTGAGCCATTGGTCTTCAACAATGGCTGGGCCGCAACCGCGGACTATATTGACGCGCACAAGACTACAATGATGCGATTTGCGTCGGTGGTATTTCGCATTTTCGATGAACTTAAGAAGGACCCGTCTTTGTACGGCGTGTATGCCCCGTACCTTAATAGTGTCGCAGGTACTTCTTTGGACGCGGATGGAGTACGTCGTACGGTCGAGAACTTGGATCCGTTTGTGCCGTTCGCTGATCAGGCAAAATATTTTGTGGTCAAGGACGGTCCGGAGTACTATGCCAATTCAATGGGAGCTCTGATCAAATCTCTCGAGCAGACAGGGACGATCCAAAAAGGGATAACGGCCGACGAGGTCGTTTGGGCCGCACCAATGTATTTGGAAATGCGGGATTACAAGAATAAAACGGACGATCTGTTCCAAAAGGCGAAATCCGCCCAGCTTACCGGCACGCAGCAACAATTGTTGGATAAAGCCCACCAGTATTATGGGTGGTACGATTTCTTGGATGCCTACCGGTCCGCCGCGTCCGCGATCGGACAATAATCTCGTTCGCAACAAGACCAAGACTTTTACATGAAACCGGTTCTTCGAGGCGAATCAGCGCCAACTGTAGGCGAGTGTGAAGGTTAGCGACTTCGTGCTCGCATTACTGATGCGCGGAAATCAACTAGTGCATCGCCATGATCAGCCCTCCCGGAACACCGAGTAGACGATTGGATGTCCTCGGTGTCTTGGGGCTCTTACTAGTGATTGTTTTTTGGTGGGGGATCTCCCAATTTAAGCTGGTTTCGCCCCTCTTTCTACCACCCCCAGGCGGCGTCTTCCTTACGATCGTAGATAACCTTTTTGCCTCACCATATTTGGCGAACTATCATCTTGGCGAGGGCGGCCTTTTCGCGAGCCTCGAATACACCGTAGAAAATGTGGCCATCGCTCTTACAATCTCGTGCATAGTCGGCGTGGCGCTTGGTCTTACGACTGCTCGACTCCAACTGTTTCGCTCTGTGATTGATCCAATCGTGCTAACCGCCGGTACGATTCCAATTATAGTAACCGCGCCATTTTTTTTGGTGTGGTTTGGCAACAGCCGAATTGCTCAGGTCGCCTTACTCATCCTTTACGACATAACTATTGTTTATGTTTTTGCCCAACGCGCCGCCGCAAACCTAGACCCAACCTATGTGGCTGCCAGTCGAACATTTGGGGCAAGCCCAAGACGAATTGTCCTCGAAATTGTTTTGCCGGGTGCGCTGCCTGAGATTTTTGGGGGAATTCGTATAGCATTAGCTGGTGCGTGGGGGCTGGAAGCGTTTTCTGAATTACTTGGTGCTCCAAATGGCATCGGTAGAGTCATTCAGGCCATGGCCTCTGGTATGGATACTCCAACCATGGTCGCCGCAATCTTAGCGTTGGCGATTGTCGCAATATTCGTCGATTTCTTCGTTGCCGCGTGTTTCAATTATATAACAAGATGGCGGCGTACGGCGCGCCTCTAAATGTCAAAGGTGCTGTTTCGATGGCGGTACTGAGGCTGCGGCATGTGACACAATTCTTTCTTCGCTCGGGTGGCGGCCTGGTCGAAGCTGTGTCAGACGTGAGTTTGATTATTCCGGCGCAACAGTTTGTTTGTTTAATTGGGCCATCGGGATGTGGCAAAACCACCCTACTCCAACTGGTCGCCGGTCTCATTCCTTATAGTCGAGGCGAAATTGACGTTGACGGTGCTGAAGTCGTAGGCCCATCACCTGACCGAGGGTTGGTGTTTCAGCGTGACAGCGTTTTCCCGTGGATGCGGGTCATCGAGAACGCGGCCTACGGGCTAAAATGTCGCGGCGTCTCAAAAGATAAGCGCTTAGATACTGCACGAGCATATTTGCGGCAAGTGGGGTTAGGAAATGTGGAGCGTTCGTGGCCTCGCGAGCTCTCCGGTGGGATGCTTAAGCGCGTGGCAGTTGCAACCGTTTTTGCTAATTCGCCGAAAGTGTTGCTCTTGGACGAACCCTTTGGATCGTTGGACTATGTTACGAAACTGCAACTACACCAAGTACTGCTAAATTTGTGGAGCCGGTACAAGCCAACCGTGCTTTTTGTTACCCACGATGTGGACGAAGCGATGTTACTAGCCGATCGCATCGTTGTCATGAAGGATGGCCGTTTAGTGGATGACCGCCAGATTACGCTTCCTCGACCGCGCACGGTAGAGAGCCTCGCGTTGCCAGAAGCAGTGAACCATAAGGAGGTCTTGCTGCGTCATCTGGGTCTCGGCGATTTAGTTCGGACTGGGTTGATATCACAATGAGTCGCAATACTATTCAACGCGTTACCAGTCTGTGTGTTCTCTTGACTCTCGCCGTACTGTGGCAGGTGGCGTCAATTTTGGTCCCTTACGAGACGGTGCCCGGGGAACCTATGGTTCCGGGATGGCAGATCGTCGCCACGCGAACTTTCCTAAGTCTCGCCGACTATTGGCCAGGTGGCCTGGGTGTCAAAGCTGTTCAACAAGGTGGAGCGCGAACCTACGCAGGCGCGGCGCTCGCAATACTTAGCAACTCTTGGGACACTAGCCTACGTCTATACACTGGGCTGGCACTTGGCGCGACAGTGGGCTTCATCGCCGGGCTGGCGGTTTCGTGGTCGGTCTGGTCACGTCGGTTGGTATCTTTGCCAGCACAAATCCTGCGCACTTTTCCGCTAATGGCGCTCATTCCCATGTTTCAACTCTGGTTCGGGTTGACATTCGAGGGATCTGTGCTGTTCGTCGCATTAAGCGTGAGCGTAATATTATTCACCGGAACGGTAAACGCCGTTGGTAATGTTTCAGACGTTTTTGTCGACTACGCGCGCACGCTTGGGGCAAGTCGTTTCCAGATCTATTGGTCTGTGATTCTCCCCGCCATCTTTCCAGAGTTGAGATCTAGTATTTTGCTTGCGGTAGGTGCCTCTTGGACAACAGTGGTCGCATCTGAATTCCTTGGCGCTCAAACTGGATTGGGGCAAATTATCGTGTACTCAGAATACTTCGGATATGTCGATCGCATGTTCGTTGTCGCGCTATTCTTATTGGTGTATGCCGCGATCACTTACGCACTCTTTGAGCGCGCCTCAAGACGTCTGACGGAGTGGATGCCTAGAGAGTCGCCCGGAAACATTATTAGGACATCTTGGAAGCCACCGCAAGCTGGCGCCGAGTTCTGACTCGTACCGGGCGTTAAGATCGACCCAGAGGAGATACGTCTATGGAACACAGCTTAAGCAATCCTGAGCTTCGTCGCCAATACGATGCGGCTGGATTTGGAGGACGCGTAGGATGGGGCAATCGCCCCGCCCTCTTGGTAATCGACATGGCCGGAGCTTGGATTTCACCCAAGGAGCGAATTGGCTCTGATCTCACAACAGTAGTGCATTCAATACTGCAATTGTTGCCAATAGCACGACAACGGCAAATTCCAATTTATTTTACTACAATGTCATACGGGACTCCAGAGGAGGCCGGAGAGATTGTTTGCCGAAAAATACCGCATACTCGAGAAATGCTCCGTGGGAGCAAGCGGGTGCAACTTGCTCCCGAGCTTGACCGTCGGCCAACTGAGCCGTTGATCGAAAAACCGCGCGCTTCCGCCTTTTTCGGCACGAACTTGCTCGCAATGCTAATCGCCGCGCGTGTCGACACCGTGATCGTGACTGGATGTAGCACCAGCGGTTGTATCCGAGGGACTTGTGAAAGTGCGCATAACTATAACTTTCATGTCATCGTTCCGGCAGAGGCAGTAGGCGACCGAAGCGCTTCGGCGCACGAAGCGAATCTTTTTGACATCGACGCGCGTTACGCTGACGTCGTTCCTTTGAACGATGTCTTGCATAAGCTGAACTCTGTGAGTATTGCCGCGTAGCGCCGATCTCCTACGAACCAACGCGCCGAGGGATAATGAGGCAGCAAGCGATGGCGGCCGGAATCATACGCTTACTCGCACCAGCGCCAACTGCGTGATGGGTCGTCGGTTAGGATCAACTGGCAGGGGTTCAGGCCATTGGTTCTCGGGCCCACGTTGAACGACGAGGAGTTCTCGGCATAGCTTTGGCTTCGAACCACCTCGAGCACAACATTAGTAGCGCGGCGATTCTGCTCGAGTAGGCTCCCGCGGTCAGCCATCTGTCGGTCAAGCTGAAAATCGGGCGAGACGGCCGAGAGGGCGTCCGAGAACCTCATCGTCACGCATGACGACGTTGCCCCGTACAATGGTCACCACTGGCCAGCCAGTGACCTTCGCGTCGGCGAAAGGCGTCCAGCCGCAGGGCGATGCGATCCACGATTCCTCAATTGCGCGTCGCGCCTTCATGTCAATGATCGTGAAGTCGGCGTCGTAACCCGCGGCGAGCCGCCCTTTGCCGACAAGTCCGTAGACCCGCGCGGGGCCAGCCGCCATCAGGTCGACGAGGCGCGAAAGCGTGAGGCGACCAGCGTTGACGTGTGTCAACATGAGCGGAACTATAGTTTGCACGCCAGTCAACCCGGCTGGGCAATCCGGCCAGGGGAGTACCTTGGCGGCGCGCGAATGGGGCGCGTGGTCGCTCCCAATCGTATCGACGGTTCCGTCGCGTACCGCTGCCCAGCTCGCCGCGCGATGCCGCTCGTCGCGTATCGGTGGATTCATTACCCCGAACCCGCCTAGCTTGTCGTAACATTCCGGAGCGACCAGCGTCAGGTGATTGACGAGCACCTCAATGGTCGCTAAGTGACGAAATTCGGCTAAATAGGACAACTCCTCAGCCGTCGAAACATGCAGGATATGGGTCTGACGACCCGTCCTACGCGCAAGCGCCATCAATCGGCGAGTTCCGAGGAACGCGCATTCCTCGTCGCGCCATTCCATGTGGGCGCGGTGCGGCATCCCGCGGTGGAACAGAGGCTTGCGCGCTTGCAGGCGGAACTCGTCCTCGCTGTGAAAGGCGATTCGGCGGCGGCCTGCGCGCATCGCCTTTTCTAAATGTTCGTCGTCTTCTACTAGAAGCGTGGCGGTAGAGCCGCCAGCGAAAATTTTGATGGCGCAGACACCGGGCTCTTGTTCGAGTTCTGCAAGATGGTCGATATTCGATTTCGCGCCAGCAACATAGAGGCCAACGTCGCACCAGCTTTGTGCCTCGACATAGCCGCGCTTCCACGAAAGGTGCTCCCCGTCGATAGTAGGTGGGGTGGTGTTCGGCATATCGAAGACGGTGGCAATGCCGCCGAGGATGGCTGCGCGCGTGCCAGTCGCCAGTGACTCGACTGTCGGATCACCGGGGTCGCGTAAGTGGACATGGGAGTCGATCAATCCCGGCAAAACGTGAAGCCCATTTGCGTCGATTACCGAGTCGGCGGTAGCATCAGCTGACGCCCCGAGAGCAGCGATGCGGCCACTGAGAACGCCAACATTCGCCCTTTCCTCTCCCCAGGGCGTCACACATGTTCCCCCGCGGATCAGCAAGTTGTAGTGCATGTGGGATTCAACTCCTCAGTGCTGGCACGATCACACCTGCTCGCTCCGTAATAGGTCCATATTCCTTCGGTCGCCGATGTTCCGCGAAGTTGAACATCTTGTCCTTGCCCTGGCGGCAAAGATCGAGGTCGCAGTCCGCGATCAGAAGTTCGTCGCAGAGCGTCACCGCCTTAGCGACGATCCGACCGTTTGGATCGACGATGCAAGAACCGCCGATCAGGCTTGAGCCATCCTCCTCACCCGCCTTAGCGACTGCGATGGCCCAGGTGGCGTTCATGTATGCGTTTGCTTGCGTCACCAGCTGCGAATGAAAGGAGCGGAGCGCCGCATCCTCCGAATCGCCCCCGAATGGATCATATGCCGTCGAGTTATATCCGACACATACTAACTCAACGCCTTGAAGGCCGAGCACCCGCCATGCTTCCGGCCACCGGCGGTCATTGCAGATCATCATTCCCAAGATCGCGTCGGCCCAGTCCCGGCCAGCGCGGAACGCTGGAAAGCCCAGATTACCATGTTCGAAATATCGCTTCTCCAACTGTTGGAAACGAGCGTCCTTTCGCGGCTCTACGTAGCCCGGCAGATGTACTTTGCGGTAATGACCGAGTGTCACGCCGTCAGGTTGAACCAAAATCGAGCTATTAAAACGCTGAATAGAGGAGGTGATTTCGGCGTATCCTACATAGAACCCGACCTTGAGCTCGCGCGCGCGATCGAACAGGGGCTGGACAGCTGAATTAGGCATGCCGCGCTCAAAGTAGCGGTCGAGCGCCTCTCCATCGAGCAGCCAACGCGGAAAAAAGGTCGTGAATGCAAGCTCCGGGAAAACGATCAATTTCGCGCCGCCATCGGCCGCGTGTTCCAACATCCTCAGCATTCGATCGAGCGTCTGCGCCCGAGCGTCGGCCTTCTGGGTAGGCCCCATTTGCGCGGCAGCGACCCGGAGAACGCGACTCATTCCGCCTCCCAAAGACCAAAGTGCGACTTGCATCGTCTATCGGTTTTCATAACTTTGCACGCGTTTCGAGGCGGTACCCGATCCGGGCGACTTCGCCATCGTCGCGAAGAAAGCTGCCCCCGCCCCGCTATGACTCAGAAACCGCGTCCTAGCGGGCAAAGAAGGATTGGGCTCTCTTTCCTACCGTTGGCGGGGGCACTTTGCCGCCCACAGGCTTCTGTGAGTCAGCAAAGGACATATATAGCAGTGACCTGACGGTCTTGCTGGTCGATTTCCTTGGCACTGAGCCCCTTTTTGGCTGAGCGAACCTCCCGCCCATCGCTTCAGATTAGTGCCAGAATATTAGGGTACCGCCTAACTCGGGCGGTTCGTTCGGGCATGGCGCTCCCTACGGGACTGCGGCAACTCCTATATATCAACAACTTAGCAGAAAGTGGGACCAGAAACGATCCCACAGACTACCGCCAAGGTAAGAAAACGTAAGTCGAGCGGACCCGGTGCGCGCCGTCACTCGTCAGCGATTGGAGTCGTCACGCCTCGGCGGCGGCAAACCCGGTCACGTCGCCGAGCTAGCGGGACTGGGCGGCTTTACCCACCCGGATTGCTCGAGGCCGAGTTTGAACGGACAAGCCTTGCGACCGGAATTCCGCTGAACAATGAAACGCTCGCAGATCTCGCCGAGACGGCGGAACGTCTGGGGGTGAAGGGGGAGATTTAGGGTACCCGGCGGCAGTCAGCGACTCGCCGCACCGCGGCTCACTGCGACACTGTGAAGATCTACTACTCGGTTGTCTTGAGAATGCCGCGCAAAACGCCGTGGCAGCGGCCATCAATCCAAACATTGACACGACGACCGCGCAGCGGCGAAAGTCGACTAAGGCACGACCGCATTCTCAGCTTCAATTTTCTCGATCAAGTGACAGGCGGCAAAATGAGCCGGCTTGATTTCGCGAAACTCGGGCACTTTTGAGGAACAGATACTCGAGGCATATTTGCAACGAGTTCTGAATACGCAGCCGCTTGGCGGCTCCGCCGGGCTTGGGATTTCGCCCTCCAGAACGATTCTTTCGCGCACTGCTTCGACATCCGGGTCCGGTACCGGCACTGCCGAAATTAGGGCCTTCGTGTAGGGATGCAGCGGCTGATCATAGATTTCATTCCTATCGGAGAGTTCCATTATTTTGCCAAGATACATCACGGCAATTCGATCGCTGATATGGCGGACCATGCCTAAGTCATGGGCTATGAATAAAAACGCTAGACCAAGTCTGTCCTGCAAATCCTCAAGCAGATTAACGATTTGCGCTTGGATCGACACGTCCAAGGACGCTATGGCCTCGTCGCAAACCACCAAACTTGGGCTCAACGCCAATGCGCGAGCAATTCCAATGCGCTGCCGCTGCCCACCAGAGAATTCATGTGCGTAGCGAGTTCTAAACTCGCCCGGCAAGCCGACAATATCCAGGAGTTCTGACACGCGCCGCCCTATTGCGTACCGCCTCAGCTCACCCTGAACGCGCAGGGGTTCCGCAATCAGATCCTCTACCCTCATTCTCGGGTTGAGAGAGGCGTAAGGATCCTGGAAGATCATCTGCATACGCCGCCGCATCAGGCGCAACTTCGGCCCCTTGACATTTCGGAAATCCTCTCCTTCGAATAGAACTTGCCCGGAGGTCGGTTCAATCAGCCGAAGCAGAGTTCGTCCAACTGTCGTCTTGCCGCTACCGCTCTCTCCGACGAGACCAAGCGTTTCACCGCGATAGATTCGAAAGCTGACCCCGTCAACGGCCTTGATTTGGTCGAATTTCCTGGCGAACAACCCGCGGCCAATCGGGAAGTATTTTCGAAGCTCGCGCACCTCGATCAGCGGTTCGGGTTCTTTATTCAAAGCGACTTTATCCCCGCGACAGTCCGCCAATTCCAACAACGAACCACATGGCTCCCACCGTCGACCATATCAATCGGCGGCATCGCGGTGACGCATTGACTAGTGGCATGCGCGCATCGCGGCAGGAATGGACAACCTGCATGAAGGTTCGACATGTCAGGCGGCCTTCCGGGGATCGACTTAAGCCTGCCAGAGAGATCGCCGAGGTTAGGGATCGACCCGAGCAAGCCCAATGTGTAGGGGTGGCGGGCGCTTTTATAGATCGATCTCACAGGACCCCGTTCCACGACATGGCCAGCGTACATTACGTTCACATTTCGCGCCAAGCCGGCGATTACACCTAGGTCGTGCGATATCCAAATGACCGTCAGCCCCATCTCCCTCTGAAGTCTTTTTATCAATTCGATGATCTGGGCCTGGATAGTAACATCCAGAGCAGTTGTCGGCTCGTCGGCAATGACAAGCTTTGGTTCGCAGGCGATGGCCATCGCGATCATGACGCGTTGGCGCATGCCGCCAGATAACTGATGCGGGTAGCTGCTTAGACGCCGGGCCGCTTCGGAGATGCCGACGAGGTCTAGAAGCTCCGACGCGCGCCGAGTGGCTGCGGCTTGCGAGAGACCAAGATGAAGCCGGAGGGTCTCTAAAAGCTGAAAACCTATCGTCAAGACGGGGTTAAGGGATGAGATCGGGTCCTGAAAAATCATGGCGACTTCCCTGCCACGAATCCGGCGCATCGACGCCTCGTCCAGCGAAAGAAGATCCAATTCTCGCAGCCTGATCTCTCCACCATCGATTGTCCCCGAGGGTGGGGAAATAAGGCGCATGATCGCCAGCGCATGTACGCTTTTTCCGGAACCGCTCTCACCAACCACGCCGAGCACCTCACCATCGCTCAGCGTGTAGGACACGCCGTTCACGGCACGCACAGTGCCAACCTCCGTTCTAAAGCTGACCTTAAGGTCGGTTATCCTCAGCAGATCGGTCATGTCCAAAGACCGCTCGACGCTCGAGCGCTCTTCGCCGGCGGCACGGCTACAAAGCCGACGGCATCCTCAATTTTCTCGGCAACTTCAAGCAGGGCGTCCTCCGCGTACCAACGGCCGACCAGTTGAAGGCCTACCGGCAGGAGATCATCCGTAAGTCCGCACGGAATTGAGAGCGCCGGGTGACCTGTCAAATTGAACGGAAATGTATATGGATACCAGGCTCCGCGGATCGTGCCGGCGTCCCGTCCTGCGATCTCGATATGAGCGGTGGAATCGGTCTCGACAGGGAGCGGCGGCGCCGACAGGGTCGGAGAAGCGATGATATCACTCCGTTCGAACAGTTTCTGCACGCGATGAAAGCAGGCGCTGCGAGCATATTGCGCCTGGCAAAGATCGGCGGCCGTGTAGCCGCGCCCAGCCTCCATTGTGGCAATGAGTGTTGGGTCGAGGAGTCCCCGCTCCTGCTGAGTAAGTTTCTCAAAGCGTGCGAGAAGGTTGGCGCGCAAAATGACAAGAAATGGCTCCTCAAGAGAAACGAAATCTATATCGATCGGTTCTACAATCATGCCAAGGAGCCCTGCGCTGGTAATCGCAGCCTCGACGACTCTCTTGACTCTGGCATCGAGTCGATTTCCACAACGTGCTAGCCAACCTACGCGCAAAGGTCGCGGCGGGCTGTCCACATGCCTGGCTTGTCCAAACGGGTCACGTTCGTCGGGTCCGGTCAGCGCTCCGAACAGCAAGCGCACGTCAGCGACGTTGCGGGCCATCGGGCCCACATAGGAGGTGGCTCCAAACAGGTCTGGAGCTTGAAGGTTTGGTATCGAGCCCAACGTCGCCTTTAGGCCGACCACGCCGCAGCAAGCAGCGGGAATCCGGATCGAACCGCCGCCGTCAGTGCCCAGCGCCAAAGGGCCCATTCGAGCGGCCAGCGCGACTGCTGCACCCCCGCTTGATCCACCACATGTCACGTCTTCGCGCCAAGGATTGAGCGTCCGGCCGAATAGTGGACCCTCCGTAAAGGCCTTGTGCCCGAATTCCGGGGTGGTCGTTTTGCCTATCAGGATTGCACCCGCGGCGCGCGCTCTCGCTACCGCTACCGCGTCAACATCCGGAACCGCGTTCGCATATAGCCTTGACCCATGTGTCGTCCGCACGCCGGCGGTGAGGCTCAGGTCCTTGACAGAAAGGGGAATTCCATGAAGGGGACCGACCGGTTCGCCACGTTTGAGTTTCGCATCCGCCTCCAGAGCTTCCTCACGAGCGCGCGTGGCGCACACGGTCAGAAAAGCATTGAGGTGTCCGCTAACGGCGATTTTCGCCAAGATTGCGTCGACCGCCTCGCGCGCCGATACTCTCCTCGTACGCAAGGCCGCCGCCAAATCAGTCGCTGAAAAACCGACGATATCGCTCATCAGGTTCAGCTACCCCGCCTCATAGCATCCACCGTCCACCGTCGACGAGGAGCGTTTGGCCGGTAATGTATCGAGCTTCATCGCTCGCTAGAAACGCGACAGCAGCCGCGACATCATCAGGTATACCAACAAACCCCACCGGCGTCGTCTGAATGATGCGCTCGATTGTCTCCTTGGGCATTTGATCGTGCGCTTTAGTCCGAATTGCACCGGGCGCGACCGCATTAACTGTGGTTCGAAAAGGCGCGAGCTCCCGCGCCAGAGCGCGCGTAAATCCGATCACTCCCATCTTCGCGGCCGCATAGTCCACTAGCCCCTCATCGCCTGCCAGTGCAGCGTCGCTCGAGATATTTATTATCCGTCCCCCGCGCTCGCGCATGCTAGAGCATACCAATCGAGAGAGGCGCATGCTGCACAACAAAGACACTTCAAGTACGAAACGCCACACGTCCTCATTGGAAAGATGGAACGGGCCAGCGCGCTCGCGGCCGCTCTGTCCAACATTGTTTATCAATATATCAACCGGTCCAAACCGCTGGGTAGCGCCCACATAGAACTCTTTTAGCGCTTCCGGATCGGTACAATCTCCGGTGAATGAGTAAATCCGCTCCGCGGGTATCTCGGCAAGACAACGGTCCAATCCAACTTTGTCGCGATCGATAACGGCAAGCTTAGCTCCTTCGCTTGCAAATCGATGTGCACAAGCTGCCCCAATCCCATTGGCGCCACCGGTAATCATCACTAGCCTATTTTCAAACCGAAATTGATGCGAAGCCAAATTGAGCCCCGGTCAGTGAAAGGTGCGACCGCCGTCGACCGCCAGCGCGACGCCGGTAACAAATGACGATTCCTTGCCAGTCAACCAAAGCACCGCGGCCGCGATCTCTCCGGGATCTGCTATACGCGCCAACGCGTAGCGGGCGCGCACGCGGTCATAGGATGACCCGGAATCTCCAGAGGTCTCCAGGCTCGAACGAAAGAGACTCGTATCGGTAGCACCGGGGCAGACTACATTTACTCGCACTCCGAACTCCGCGGTCTCCAAGGCCAGAGACTTAGAGAACATCTGAAGGGCTGCCTTCGACGCGGAGTAGGTGCTTCTATGCGGAAGTGGTCTCAGTCCCGCAGCTGAAGACACGTTAACAATTGTGCCGCCGCCGGCAGCTCGCAAATAGGGAAGGCCGGCTCGACACACGTGCATGGCGCCATCGACGTTGACGGCAAATACTCTTCTCCACTCTTCATCTGTCGTCTCTTCAATCGGCCGAAGAAGGTCAATGCCCGCGCAATTGATCAAACCATCGAGTCCCCCAAAAGCTTTCGCGCACCGCAAGACAGCGGCGTTTACCTGTTCCGAAGAGGACACATCGCCATCGCAGGTCAGGATCTGCCTCGGAGGGAAACGGTCAGTCAGTTTCCCGAGCGCCTGAACGTCACGGTCGAAGCAGCCAACGCGGGCGCCTTCATCGACAAAACGTTCGACGCACGCAAAACCTATGCCTCGCGCCGCGCCGGTGAGAAAGAGCCTACGGTCAGCGAGATCGCCGCTCATTAGATTGAGGCCTCCAATCTAGGCCTCAAGTCATCGACGATCTCGTCGCATCGGCCGATCCACACCGCCGAATGACCTAATGCATGTTCGATAAGACCTTCGAGCACCTTTAGCCGAGACGGTTGACCAATGAGTTGCGGATGCATGCCCACCATCATCATTCTCCCTTCGGCGTAGAGAACATCGAATTCGTTCTTCCAAGCCTCAAAGACCGAGGATGGCGATTGAAGTGTGCGACCGGGAAGAACGATCGAATATTGAAAAAAAGGAGCGTCATCGAGCACCCACCGGAAGGGCAGTTCGACGATCTTCGTTCTTTTTCCGGACACAGTATGAAGGTAAGGAGAGTCATCGTCGAAAAAATTCGATGAATAATCAAAGCCGAATTCGACCAGCATCGGCATCGTGGCTGCGCTCATCTCGGCTGCCGGAGATCGCCAACCCCGCGGCTTTTTGCCGCTTACTTTCCGGATAGCCTCTATGCCCTTCTCCATCTCTTCTCGTTCTTCCCCCGCGCTCAGACTGAGAATCCATTTGTGGCTGTAGCTGTGATGAGCGATCTCGTGACCGTCCTTGAGAATGTGCTCCATCAGACCGGGACGCTGATCAACGATTAGGCCCGGTACAAAGAAAGTCGTGCGAATACCGTAACGCGCGAGTAGCGCTAGAATTCGCGGAGTTCCTACTTTCCAGCCATAGGCCCCTTGCGACATCAAAATGGGGCGCTCGCCATATGATGGATCTCGCGCTGTCCACATGGTCTCAGCGTCCAAGTCAAAAGTGAGAAACAGCGGGAAACCTTTTCCAGTCAGATGCATGCTCACCTCTGATTTGAGCCATTGGGTAGAGCAGCGCCGTCTCTCAGTAGCACGTCGACCGAGGCAACCGTCTGTTCAGGCCGCAACGTGAGCGCGTTCCGATTGGCGTGTCGAGAAGTAACCCGGGAAGCTCCGGACAGCTTCGATATCCACGTCCACTACGAGCATCTCCTCTCCGCGGCCGAGCGTGTGAACGAAATCGCCGATCGAATCGATGCCCCCAGGTTTGGTCCGAAACCAATCCCACAATTCCTCCAAAGTCGAAACGCGCGGCGGTATACATATTGTGGAACATCCCCCCGCGGGCGGGAACGCCGCATCTTTGCGCCTGGTGTCCGGCCGAGCTAGGTTCACGCCGAAAATAGGTACGGAATATTCGAGGTGCCGACCAGCGACAACGTGCGGGTAAACTTCGGCTATCGCAAACCAGACTGCGGGATTGAAAATGATGTCTGCTCTATCCGATCTGCTCTTTCCGACACCGTCATTGAAGAACGCAAAATCTGCGCAAATAACGATGCCAAAACGTCCAATATCGGTTTGGAAGACTTCGAACGCGTGACCTGGCTCGACGCCGTTGTCGAGTTCGATTGCAGTTGGATAGTTCTTCGTTTGCCGACCGAGAACCTCCCCCTTAGGCGAAATGATCGAGCTTGTATTTCGCCAGCGCTTTCGTGTTCCATCAGCAAGGCCAGCGATGACGTAGAGATTGAGCTCACGGGCTTTGGCCCTCAGCTCCTTTTCGCCAACCAGCGGATAGAGTTCCGGAAAGCACGCGAGGTTTGCCCCTTGAGCCGCGACCTTGTCGATCAATTCAAGCGCGTGATTGACGTCCACACCTTCCCACTTTTCTTCGAAATCGTCGGCCTGGGAGAGGGCCTGTATCGCAGCAACCTTCAAGTTCGCCATAGCCGCTCTCCATCAAACGGATTTTCGAATGCGAGGATCAAAGAAGTCCCGGAGACCATCCCCAAGAAGATTGAACCCTAAGACGGCAAGCATGATCATTATACCTGGAAACAGGACTTGATAGGCGCCCAGTTCCATAAATTCGCGACCTTTACCGAGATCGGCGCCCCAGCTCGGTTCCGGTGGCTGTATGCCCAGCCCAAGAAAACTGAGCGAGGCCTCGGTCAGCAACGCCGTCGACAGCAGCAGAGAGGCCTCAACAAGGACTGGAGCTGCAATGTTGGGCAGAATGTGCTTCCGAAGGATCCAGGTCGGTCTAGCTCCGAACATTCGGGATGCGTAGACGTATTCGCGCGTTTTGACAGACAAGGTCGGAGCCCGCGCTACCATCGCAACCCTCGGAATATAGAGGATCGCAATGGTCAGGACGAGGTTTCTTGTGCTCGGTCCCAGATAGGCAACCAACGCGATCGCGAGGAGGATCGTAGGTAACGCAAACAAGATGTCGAACAGCCGCATGAAAGCGCTGTCGAATCTTCCGCCCACGAAACCCGCCAACATGCCAATCGGCAGTCCGATGATAATGGCGATGAACACTGACGGGAACGCGACACCGAGGCTGTTACGGCTACCAAGGATCACCCTGCTAAATAGATCGCGTCCCTGGACATTTGTTCCAAATAGATGCCGGAAGGTCGGCGGGGCCAGCATCTCCCCGACGTTTTCATTCGCTCCATACGGCGCAACCAACGGCGCAAGGACCGCGATCGCGGCCAGTGCGCAGACAATAGTGAGGCCCGTAAGGGTTGCCGGATCGCGCTTAGTGTGCCTGACGAAGCGTCCGAAGCCAGATGGTTCCGCGCGGGGCAATTCGACAGCGGTGGCCGCCTGCGAGTAGCCGGACGCTGCCTCAAGCGCGTATTTTCCGGCTCCACCGTCTCCCGTAGTGTTAGTCAAGCTTTGCCCTCGGATCAACTGCCATCACCAGCATGTCCGTCACAAGTATCGTTACGGCGACCGCGAGAGATATAAATAGAACCGTACCCTGGATGACCGGGTAATCGCGCACTTGTATCGCCCCAAGAACGAGACGACCAAGACCTGGAATTGCAAAAATATCTTCGATAAGAACCGTGCCGCCGATAAGAAACGCCGTCCAAATGCCGATCGACGTGATGATCGGAATGAGCGCGTTTTTTAAGGCATGGATGAATATGATCCTGAACGGGGATAGACCCTTGGCTCTTGCGGTGCGAATATAGTCCTCGCCAAGCACCTCAAGCACGCTCGATCGCGCATAACGAAGTATAATCGCGCCAATACTGATGGCGAACGTCAATGACGGCCAAAACATCCGGGTGACATTTTCCCAGGGATTTTGCAAAAATGGCACGTATCCCAGCGTTTGAATCTTTGGGAAGTAAATGGCGCCAAAGACAACTATCAAAGTGCCGATAAAGAAATTTGGAGCGGATATGCCGAGCAGCGCGAGGACGCGGGCGAGGAAATCAATATCGCGCCCGCGCCTGACTGCGCTGAAGACGCCGAGCGGCACTCCGATCAGAATTGCCATAGCCATTGACATGGCGCACATTTCAAGGGTCGGCGGCAAACACCGCGTTATTTCAGCGAGGACCGAGCCGCGATGAATGAACGAGTAGCCGAAGTCACCACGCGCAATGCGTCCAAGCCACCAGAAGTACTGCTCAAGCATTGAACGATCCAGCCCAAGCTCGTGCAGCACGCGGGCGCGCATCTCCTGGTTGTTAGCCGCCGTCACCCCCATCATATTGGTGACGATGTCGCCCGGCACGATTCTGATCAATACGAAGTTGACAAATGTCACTCCGATGAAGACCGGAATTAAAAGGAACAACCTGCGTATGAGATAGCGGCGCATTAGAAACTCAGCTAGAGCGTCTAGTGCTTCTCCATCCAGGTGTACCGGAGGGGAGAGAAAGACCCATTTGGGGTTGCTGAATAATTCTTCACGTAGTTTTTGACGTACTCCCAGTAGATGGGCTTGGTGAACGGATAGAGCATGTACGCCTGATCCGCAACGAGAACCTGGACGTCCTTATAGATCTTGACGCGCTTCTGAACGTCGATCTCGGTCTTGCCGGCATCCAATAGTGCGTCCAGCTTTGGATCAGCAAACTTGCCGAGATTTATTTTCGACGTTGAATAGTAGATCTGGTAGACGTCCGAATGCGGATCCGGTTGCCAAACGAGCGAGACGATCGATAACTGGTCTCTAACGTTAATATAATTGTCCAGCTGCTGATTGAAGTCGGCGATCTGTTCGATTTTGAGGTTTACACCAATCTTCTTCCACTGATCCGCCAGGACCTCCGCAGTCTGGACATCCAATGGCAGACTCACCTGTACAGTTAAATCAATTCCGTTCGGGTAGCCAGCCTCGGCGAGCAGCTTCTTGGCCTGTTCGGGGTCGTACTTGTAGTAAGGTAGCGGCGGATCCTTGCCTTCGCACCAGCCATAGGGAATTTCGCCGCAAGGTATCTTGGTTCCAATTTCACCATAGCCGAACAATACGGTATCAATCACGCCTTTACGGTCAATGCCAAGGCTCAGTGCTCTACGTACTCGCACGTCCTTGGTAGGGCCTTCTGCTGTGTTGATTGCCAGACCCGATTCGTTAACCGCGCCGGCCGGTTTGATAAGCGAGCTGCCGGCAACATCCTTCAATATTTGATTGTATTTGGGGTCGTAGAGAGCTACGAGATCAGCATTCCCTTGCCGAAAGGCGGAAATTTGGGCTTGCTGATCTGGCATGATATTATAGCGAAGTCCGTCGATGCACGGAAAGCCCTTTTCCCAGTAGTTCGGATTGGATTTTAGTGTGACGTGGTCGTTCGGAACATATTCGACCAACATGAACGGGCCAGTCCCCGAGGCTTTCTCATTCAAATTATTTGTTGCAGCGAAGTCATAAGGGACGATCGCCGTATACCAGGCCGTGGCGAGGATACCGAGGATCGGCGCAAACGGCTCCTTGAGCGAGATCTTTACCGTGTACTTATCGAGGGCCTCTACCTTACTTACAGGGTTCAATTGCACCGCCCAAGGTGAGGCAAATGCAGGGTCCAAAATGCGCTCAAGCGTGAAGACAACGTCCTTTGCTTCGAATTCTCGGCCGTGATGCCACATCACGCCCTGGCGCAACGTGAAAGTTATCGACAGGTTGTCAGGCGCCGCCTCGTATTTGGTCGCAAGCCCGGGCTTCAATCCGGTTTCGTCCAACCTAAGCAGAGTGTCGTAAATTTGATCGTATATTTGACTAGGTGGAAACTGCGCCTTTTTGCTCGGCGTCAAGTCGCCTGGATCAATTGAGAACGGAAGAACGAATTCTCCGCCCCTGACGGGACATTTATCATCGGCATATGCGAAAGAGGCGACCGACAACAGCAGCGACGCCAATATGACGCGGCAGTACATGTGCTCCTCCCATGCATGACGAAATCTTTCGTTCCCGCAGCGGCTCGAAGCTTTTCTTCAGCTAAACACGCGGTCCATCGTTGGTCAATATGTTTGTCGATTATCATATCTGAAAGATAATTTTTTCCGGGACGGTCGCGTCGCGCTCGAAACGCTAACGATTGTCGATGATTAGACGACGTAATAAGGAGGCGAGCAACTCGCGCTCCCTGGGGGAAAGACCGTTCACGAGCGCGCGCTCCAGGTCCGCTTGGGCGGGCATAGTGACTCGGCTTAATTCATGTCCGGCGCTGGTCAATTCGACGATTACGCCCCGCCCGTCCATCGGGTCGGTCAGGCGCCGAACATATCCGAGTGCCTCCCCTCTCTTGAGCAAGTTCGAAACGCCCCCGGAGGTAATTAGCAGCGTGCTTTGCAACTCGGACGGAGACATTCTGTACGGCTTGCCTGACGCACGCAACGTGGCCACTATGGCGTATAGCGAATACCGTACTCCGAACTTGGTCATATTCTTATTCATGGCGTCAAGGAACATCTCGCTTAGGCGGAGAATCCTTCCGGTAATTTCCTTGCCGCTGCAGTCGATTTCCGGGCGCTCCCGGCGCCACATGGCGGTGCCGGTATCAACAATATCGGTCGGTATGACGTTTAGTTGAGTTCTCAGCATAATAGTTCGCCACCGCACAATTCGGAGGTTGACATATAACGCAGGCGTCTCGCACCTGCCATAGGCATAACGGGCATTGCCAGTGATGACCCGACGAATTCGTCGCCGCGGTCTGCCGAACTTAGAAAGGGCGAATTCGCTGGGCCTCGGCCGCCGAACTGACCTCGTTCCTCATGTTTGCTTGTTGGAATCAAAAAAACCTGTGGTGACTGAAGGATATCCGGTCTGGCCTAGCGGTTCTTCACCGGGGACCGCTCGGAGCGCCAAATATCAGTCAACCCGTACCCCGCTTCTCTGTTGCTTCATTTGGCTAGAGCGGCGTTGCCTCCAATCACCCTTCGATGGCGCTGCGGAAAAATTTGCAACGAATGGGGTCGATTGCCTTCGCAAGTATCGATAGGGTCCCTCATATAGACCCAACAGCCGCTTCGACCCAATCCTGTTGAGGGCGTCTCATGTCCAATTTATCCGCTCGTCCGCCCCATGCGCTAGACCCGTTGACCTCGGACGAAATATGCTGCGCTGCAAAAATTTTGCGAGCTGCACATGATCTCGGCGCCGGCATGCGCTTCGAAACCATTGTCCTCGATGAGCCAGAGCGACAACGCCTCGATGTTCACCGGAACGAAGGAATCCTTGAGCGTCGGGCCTTCGTGGCCGCGTATGACATGTCGACCGGGGAACTCTTTGAGGCGATTGTTTCACTCAATCGCGAAGAGGTGGAGTCTTGGAAACCTCGACCTGGTGCAAGGCCAAGAATTGGTCCGGATGATTTTCTGCTAGCCGAGCGAATTGCTATCATGGATCCGCGATTTGTGTCGGCTCTCAATCGACGCGGAATTGAGGACATGTCTCTCGTTTGCGTCGATCCCTGGTCGACCGGCAATTTCGGCTATCCAAGCGAAAAGCATGGACGGCTTATCCAAACGTTTGCCTGGGTACGCGCGCGCCCATTTGACAACCAGTATGCACATCCAGTTGAGGGCTTGAGCGCGATAATTGACATCAATGCTGGCGAGGTAGTCAGCGTGGATGATCAGGGGCCGTGGACGGTGCCGGCAGAAGAAAGCAACTATGCAGCCCGTTTTCAGCGCGGATGGCGCGATGATATTAAACCTCTCGAGATTGTCCAACCAGAAGGTCCGAGTTTCAAGGTTGAAGGGCAACAGATTGAATGGTGCGGCTGGCGATTTCGCCTAGGCTTTACACCGCGCGAGGGCCTCGTCTTATACGCGATAGAAATCAAGGACGAGAAAGGATCTTGGAGATCGGTCATTGGGAGAGCTTCGCTCGCCGAGATGATCGTTCCCTATGGGAGCCCGTTGGGCGCGCACCCGCGAAAAAACGCTTTCGATTGCGGCGAGTACGGCATCGGCGCTTTAGCGGTAAGTCTTGCGCTCGGCTGCGACTGCTTAGGCTCAATAAAGTACTTTGATGCGGTAATCAACACAACGAGCGGAGAATCACGAACGATTAAGAATGCCGTTTGCGTCCATGAGGAAGACGCTGGACTACTCTGGAAACATTACGACTTTCGTACTGAAGAGATGGAGACCAGACGATCGCGACGGCTCGTAGTCTCCTTCATAGCGAACGTCGGAAATTATGAATACGCGTTCTATTGGTATTTCTATTTGGACGGCACAATTGCACTCGAGGTGAAGCTTACCGGTATTATCAATACCGCTATGATTTCCACTTCTGAAGCGGCGGTTTATGGTACAGAGGTGCTTCCGTCAGTTATCGGTCAGGTGCATCAACACCTATTCAACGTCCGGCTCGATATGGCGGTCGACGGTTATGAGAATACGGTGATCGAGGTAAATACGATCGCCGACCCGCCAGGGGAGACTAACCCGCACAATAACGGGTTTCGGGCCGTTGAGACACTGCTGCTGACCGAAAAGGCTGCACGAAGGAGAGTCGAATCGCAAACCCAACGCTTTTGGACCATCGTTAACCGGTCAAAGAAGAATCGCTTTGGACAACCTCCTGGGTACAGGCTTTTGCCGGGAAGCGCAGTCACGGCGTTCGCACCTCAGGGATCCCAACTGGCATTGCGCGGCGGTTTTGCTCTAAACCACCTTTGGGTCACTCCAACCTTGAAGTCAGAGCGATGGCCGGCGGGAGACTACGTCAACCAAAGCGAGCCGGGCGAGGGACTTCCGAGATGGACTGACGCCGATAGGTCCGTCGCGGACCGGGAGATCACTGTCTGGCACACATTTGGACATCACCACGTTCCGCGACCCGAAGATTTTCCCGTGCAGTCCACTGTGACCTGTGGCTTTATGTTGCAGCCTACTGGCTTTTTTGATCAAAACCCAACGCTCAACGTCCCTCCTTTTCGTTTGGGAGCCAGCTGCTGCGCCTAAGCGCGACGGGGCAAGCCCTGTGTCGCCAAACCGCTCGCCCCTCTCGCCGAGGCCGAGCCGTTCGTCGAGCAGACTTCGTCCACGTTCCACTCTCCTGGCGGGAGTTGCTCAAGCGCTTCGCGACGGTCGAGCGTGGGATGAACCCGCCGCACGGCGAAATTGGAAGTAGCGTTTCAACGGCTTCGCTTCCACTTCCCTTCGTCCCCGCGGCTTCGAACGCTGGTCTGGCATCCCTACTCACACTTATTCCAGGATGCCGTCATCTCATCGACGGAGACTAAATCGGCAAAGAGAAACGCCATCGTTTTGAGGGAAGCCTCATGGCGAAATGCCTCCAGCTCTCCAACCGCGTCCTTGACGACAAAGGTCTTGTAGTTACGCTGAAACGCATCTCGAACAGTCGATTCAACGCAGCAATTCGTGGTCACGCCGCATACGACGAGACTATCGATGCTTCGCTTCTTTAAAGTGCTCTCTAGGTCAGGAGCATAGAACGCGCTGAAGCGGTTCTTGTCGATAACGGTCTCCGTGTCCGCAGGCTTCAGCTCATCGACGATCTCGATATCCCACGTCTTGGCAGCAAGACTCTTGATCGCGACCATTTCGGGCATCATGTGGCTTATGCTGAGACCCCCGTCCGCGTAGTCCGTCCGATAAAGGATTCGCGTATGGATCACGGGGAGCTCCGCGCGCCGCGCTGCGATCAATAGCCGCCGACAAGGGTCAATCGCCGCCTTGAGCATCGTGATATCGAGTCCGAGCTTCGCCATCGAACCATCATCGTGACAAAATGCATTCTGCATGTCGATGATCGCCAGCGCGGTCCGGCCGGGGGTCGGGGTCATGCGTCTGTTCGCTTCAACCATGTTATTCCTCACGATCCGCGAAGGCCATCAGCCTCGCTCTTCGCCTTACCAAACCCGAGAAATTCGCTGATCAAATCCGCGCTATTTAACGCGACCCGGTCCAATTCCTGAGTAATGTGACCCTTCTGAATTAGCAGGACGCGATCCGCCAATGCATTCACGAAATCAAGATTTTGTTCAACCAGCAATACCGTGATTGTGCGCCTATTTCGAATTCCAAGGAAAATCTCTGCAAGCTCGTCTTTGATCGAGGGCTGAATTCCCTCGGTGGGCTCGTCCAATAGAATAAGCTTGGGTGCTGTAGCCAAGCAGCGCGCAACGGCAAGCAATTGTTGCTCTCCGCCGCTCAGCGTTCCTCCGACACGATCAAGAAGCGGGCGAAGCCGCGGCATCTGGTTGACCAGACCCTCTATAGTCTCGTTCTCGTGTGCTTTGCGTTTAAATAGGCCCATCCGTATATTGTCGCGCACAGTCAGACCGGGAAAGATTTCGCGCCCCTGAGGCACAATGGACAGGCCGCGACGGGCCCGCTGATGGACGGCCAACGCAGTAATCTCTTCGCCATCGTAGCGAATTCTGCCTTGCTTCGTCGGAAGGTGCCCCATGATAGTGCGTAGGAGCGTCGTTTTTCCCATGCCATTGTGGCCGAGAATCGCCACGATCTCGCCCCGACTCACGTTGAAGGAGCAGTTCCGCACGATGCCGATCTGGCCGTAGCCAGAAGAGATGCCCTCGACCTCAAGCATCGAAAGTCTTGCCTTGCTTACCGAGATAGATTTGTCGCACAATTCGGTCGCCGAGCACGACTTCGGCGCGATCTTCAATCAGAATAGATCCTTGATTAAATACTGTGATCGTACCGGCGATACGCCGAACAAATTGCATGTCGTGCTCTATGACGATCACCGCCGCCGTCCGGTTGACCTCCCTTATCATATCCGCCATGCGGCCAGACTCGTCCGCGGTCATGCCCGCTGCAGGCTCATCCAACAGAATAAGTTTCGGTTCGCCCGCTAGAACCATGGCGAACTCCACCAACTGCCGCTGTCCATGCGCGAGGTAACCCGCTCGACGCCGAGCGAGACTAGCTATGTTCGCGCGTTCAACAACACGGGTCGCAATCTTGTTTGAGGTTTGGTTATCGTGATTCACACGGGCCGCCAACCAGACATTTTCCCAGACGTCAAGACCGTCGAAAAGCTGTGGTACTTGCATTTTGATGCCTATACCGCGTCGCGCGACCTGGTGCGTATCGAAACCAAGCACGGATTGGCCGTCGAACTCAATCTCACCGCGCAATGGCGCGACCTGTCCGGTGATGCACTTGAAGAATGTACTCTTTCCTGCGCCATTTGGCCCGATTATGCAGCGAAGCTCTCCCTCCCCGATCTGAAAGTCGACTCTATCTAGCGCGGTAACACCTCCGAATGCGACGGTCAGACCTCGCGTCCTTAGTAGCCCGCTCATGCGCCGTCCGCCTCATGAACACGCGCAGACGCGCGCCGCGACAGTCGTTCGAGCGTTGACAGAGACGCGGGCGCCAATCCCGATGGGAGAAGCAGCACAATAATCATCAGAACAACCCCGAGCACAAAGCTGTTGTTCGCGATATTCGCGCCACTCAACCATGTGGTTAGAAATTGAAGGCCACAGCAGGCTACAATCGGGCCGATCAGAGTTCCCACACCGCCAAGCATCACCCAGATAACGCATTGCGCTGCCATCGCGAGATTGAAAACGTTCGGGTCTATAAACAATTGGTTTGAAGCAAAGAATGCGCCCGCCATGCCTGCGATGCCGCCGCCGATGGAGAACACGATGAGCTTGTGACGGCGGACGTCGTAGCCGAGGAGCGCAGCGCGTGACTCATTTTCGCGCACCGCGATCGTGATACGACCGAACGCTGATCGCTGCAGGAGCTTTAAAAGCCCGTAGGCCACGATGACTATTCCGGTCGTCAGTTGGAAGAACTGGTCGACATCAAGGTTTGAATCCGGATGGCCAGGAAAGTTAATGGAAGGCACGCTCGGAATTCCATTAAAGCCGCCGAGCATCACTCTTCCAATGGTGAAGTTGGGGCCGGCGGTCTGACTCATGACTTGGGAGCAAATGAGTGTTGTCAGCAGCGTGACGATGCCCATGTAAACGTCCGTCAACCGCCCATAGAACATAAAATAGCCGAGGGCTGCGGCGAACAGTGCTGAAATAACTACTGCGAGGAGAAGGGGCAATGTGGTATCACCCAGATTGATTGCGGCGACCGCAAAAGTGTAGGCGCCTGCTCCAAAAAAGGCCGCCTGGCCAAAACACATTATGCCGCCGTACCCCCAGATGTAGGCGAGGCTCAAAGTATATAGCGAGAGAATTGCATACAAAGTAGCTTGTAGAAGAGTGTACGCGCTCGCGAAGAAGGGCAAGCTGATCAGGAGCGCCAGACCAAGAAGAGCGGCCAGCACCGTCCCCCAGCCGCTGAGAAACCAGCGCTTCATATCGCGCCTTGGAAGAAGCGTCCGGTAATGCCGCGAGGGAGCACACGCAACATTATGAGCGCGGCGATGAGAGTGGCCGCATCTCCCCATACCGACGTCTGCCAGAATGAAACAAGCTGGTTTATGGTACCAAAGAAAGCAGCAGCTAATCCCGTGCCTGTCACAATCGATGCACCGCCGCCGACCACCGTTATGAACGATTTCGCGATGAAACCACTGCCGATATTCGGCCCAACGCCCGTTACGGGCGCGAGAATCGCGCCAGCCAATCCCGCCAGCGCTGCCCCAGTGCCGAATGTTGCTGCGTATGTGACGGAGGGTGAAATCCCAAGACTCGCGGCCATGCTCGGGTTCTGCATGGAGCCTCGAGCAACCAACCCCAGCCGCGTGAATTTGAGCACGAGGGCAATCGTTACAAGCAACAACATCGCTACGGCGATGATAAAGACTGTATACCAGGACGTGCTGAACCGACCGATTGAAAGCGCGCCGAAAGGCGTCGGAATGCCTTCCATCGCATTACCGAAGGCCATTGTGATTCCACCAGAGAGGAAGAGACTCAGTCCCCATGTGGCTAGTAGGCTGTCTACAATTCGCCCATACAGGAAGCGGATTAAGAGGCGCTCGACAATAACCCCAAAGGTCCCAACCACCAGGGGCGCCACAACGAACATCGCAAACCATATGTTTGCACCGCTGCGGACCGCCACTAGGAAGGCATAGGCGCCGAGCATCAGAAACTCGCCGTGCGCAATGTTGATAATGCGCATCATACCGAAGATAATGGCGAGGCCGCTGCTGACTAAAACCAGGACAGCAGCAGCGCTCAAGACCTGAATCAGGATGACGGCGGCGTAGTCCATCGGCTGATCCTGCGCAGCAGACGTCCGGTCTACTCCGAGAAGATTACTTGCTTGTTGGACTTTGGATCCTTACCAAGATCGCAGACGGAGTCTGTCCACGAGGGCTTTTGCTGACTGAACGTCTGCATGATCTTCCATTTCCCATCGCGAAGCTCGGCCAAATAGATGTCCCGAATGGTGTGGTGCGATTGTGGATCTATGGTTACCCGGCCTGAGGGACCATCCATCCCGAGGCCACTTTCAAGAGCCTCAATCACTTTGAGACGATCGATGGCGCCTGCCTTTTTCACGGCGGCGGCCCAAAGCATCGTCCCCTCGTAAGTGGCGCACGCAAGCTCCGTCACGTAGGGCATATGCTCTGCATACATTGTCTTGAGAGCAGCCAAAAAGGCCTTATTGGCGGGATTATCGACCTCAGGGAAATAACCAATACAACCGACGATGCCGTTCAACTCGTCTGCCGATAACTGCTCATAAAGCACATTTCCTGAGCTTGGGATCGACGGAGAGGCGATTGGAACACGGCTCTTCATTCCGGACGCCAACCATTGGTGGTAAAAGGCAAGATGCGGCGTTCCGGCGGTGATGGCCATCACATAGTCAGGCTTGGCAGCTTGGATC
>Ga0206856_10059_pt1 | contig 37431 bp, 27 predicted proteins | sample Alteio_BWOrgCont_48_FD_152630 | JGI IMG/M metagenome (GOLD analysis project Ga0206856, IMG submission 152630) | Enriched cells from forest soil in Barre Woods Harvard Forest LTER site, Petersham, Massachusetts, United States -... | ecosystem: Environmental > Terrestrial > Soil > Temperate forest >...
AACACAGCTTTATCAGAAGCCAGTGACAGACACTGCCTGAAATAACTGATAGTAGGCTCTTTACGGTGATTGCCATCGAAGAACACATAATCTAATGAGCTGATATTTTTCAAAACATCAGGCAAGGTTTCATCGAAATTACCCGTTACCTGTTTAATATGGTTTGCATGCAGTAACCTGAAATTATCCGTTGCTATCTCAGCTGTTTTAGGGCTTCCTTCCATGGTTACCATATGTGCATCGGGGCAAGCCCTAGCCTGATACAAGGTGCTAATGCCTAGTGAGGTACCTATTTCAAGCATTATGCTTGGCTGAATAAAATTCACAAGTCGGAATAACATCCTACCCTCTTTTGCAGGTATAGCCGAACGGGCAGCAATATCCTTCACCCTGCGTTTAACATTGCGCTTTGCACCTGCTCCATAATCATTAACTTCAATAGTTTCGTCAGAATGCAGTAGCTTTCTCCGCAAATGATCAATAGGCGCAAAATCGTAGAACTCTCTGTCACCCTGAATTACCTTTTGATAGAACTCATATACAAAGGCGGAATGAGTACCATGCAGGTTTTTGGCCTTAAGCTTGTATTGAAGATATTGAAAGAGGAGAAATATTTTTTTCACGACACGAAAATACAAATCTGCTGCGATAAAATTTCCTACTTTTGAGCAGCTTTTAGTTTTATAGTTTTTTATATAAAATATGGGAAATTACGCAATAGCGATACATGGCGGTGCAGGTAGCCTGATGACAGGAACCGTGTCGCCCGAAAAAGAAAAAGCATACCACGAAAAACTTACGGAAGCATTGGAATTAGGATACAGTATCCTGAGTAAAGATGGCTCTGCCGTTGATGCGGTGGAGGCAGCTGTGCGTGTACTTGAGGACAGCCCTTTGTTTAATGCCGGAAAAGGTTCGGTGTTCAACAACGATGGTGTAAATGAAATGGATGCCGCCATTATGAACGGCAAAACATTGAAGGCCGGTGCAATTGCAGAAGTACATACTATACGTAATCCTATATCGTGCGCACGTGCAGTAATGGAAAAAACAAAGCATGTGTTGCTTGCCAGCAATGGCGCAGAGAAATTTGCAAAAGAAAGTGGCCTTGAAATAGTGGACTCTTCGTACTTTTATGATGAAGAGCGCCATGCACAATGGGTGGCAACAAAAAATAACGATGTAGATTATTCATGGTCGGGTGATGGAATGCCAGCAGGGACAAAGAAATTTGGTACCGTTGGTGCAGTAGCGGTAGATAAAGAGGGAAATATTGCAGCAGCTACATCAACCGGCGGCGTGAACAATAAAAAATTTGGCCGTGTGGGCGATTCACCTATTATTGGTGCAGGTACTTATGCTAATAATAAAACCTGTGCTGTTTCATGCACTGGTGAAGGTGAATACTTTATTCGCAATGTGGTGGCTTACGATATATCTGCACTTATGGAATACAGGGGCATGACATTGGCGCAGGCCACTGCCGAGGCAATGAAAAAAGTTGCGCTGTTAGGTGGTGAAGGCGGACTTGTTTCGATAGATGCACAAGGAAATATATCTGCTCCGTTCAATACTTCATCTATGTTCAGGGGCTGGATAAATGCCGCCGGAGAGAAGTTTACCGGCATATTCCGTTAAGATACAATATGAATACATACGGCGAAGTTATTGACTACCTGTATGCACGCTTACCTGTTTTTCAGCGCATTGGCCCTGCTGCCTATAAAGCCAGTTTAGACAATATCATTGCACTTTGTAATGCACTTGATAACCCTCAACAGAAATTCAAATCAATACATATTGCGGGTACAAATGGTAAAGGTTCTACCTCGCACTATTTAGCATCGGTACTACAAAGCGCAGGTTATAAAAATGTGGGTTTACATACATCTCCGCATCTTAAAGATTTCCGGGAACGAATTAAGACAAACGGCATCCCTATGTCTGAGCAGGATGTGATAGATTTTGTAAATGAACACAAAGCTATTACAGAACAAATAGATTGTTCTTTTTTTGAATTGAGCGTAGCCATGACCTTTTGGTATTTTGCAAAGCAACATTGCGAAATTGCAGTAATTGAAACAGGCCTGGGTGGACGCTTAGATTCAACGAATATTGTTTCACCGATTGTATCTGTAATAACCAACATAAGTTTCGACCATATGGCTTTATTAGGAAATACGCTTCCCTTAATAGCCGCCGAAAAAGCAGGTATTATTAAACCCAATACGCCTGTTGTTATTGGTGAAACACAAACAGAAACAGAACCTGTATTTGAAAATAAAGCAAAAGAGAACCACTCCCCTATTTATTTTGCCGATTCAATTTACAAAGCAATAAATCCGAAACAAACCGAGGAGAATGGAAAGCTATATCTCAGTATTGATATCCTGAAAAATGGCAAACAACATTTACAAAATTTAAGATCGGAACTTAACGGATATTACCAGCAAAAGAACATCTGCACCCTACTCGCAACAGTTGATGTGCTGAATGAATCAGGCTATAAAATAACTGAGGACAATTCCAGAGATGGAATTGCCAAAGTAGTTTCACAAACAGGTTTATTAGGCAGATGGCAAACGCTTTCTCAAAACCCATTAACTATAGCAGATACCGGACACAATACTGCAGGCATTAAAGAGGTAATGGCGCAAATACAAACTACGCCGCACAAGCATTTGCATTTTGTATTTGGTATGGTAAACGATAAAGAACCTGATTCTGTGTTGAAGCTTTTACCCATAGATGCTACATACTACTTCTGCAAGGCAAATATTCCAAGGGCATTAAATGAAAAAGAGCTGGCAGGCATTGCGGCGAAGTATAACCTCAAAGGAGAATGTTTTTCTACCGTAAAAGAAGCATTGAATGCAGCGCGCAAAAATGCAGCTAAAGATGACCTTGTATTTGTAGGTGGAAGTACTTTTATAGTTGCCGACGCGCTTTAGTTCAGCTTAGTATCGTCTATAGCGTGTATCCACTTACTTGCCTCAGCCGTTATATTTTCCAGGCAGCCTTCTTCAAACGGCGATTTCAGTTTGGCCACTTTAACCAATTCCAAAAACGATTGGCTTCCACCGGCGTTGCAAAGTGTTTGATAATCTTCCAACGCTGATTTTCTATCGTCATTAGCACGTTTCCAGAACTGCAGTGCACAAACCTGTGCAAGTGTATAATCTATATAATAGAATGGGCTTTGGTATATGTGTCCCTGTTGTTGCCAGAATCCACCTTCTTGTAAAAACTTATTATCGTCGTAATCACGGTGTGGCAAATATTTCTTTTCAATAGTTCTCCATTGTGCTTTTCTTTCAGCAGGTGTTGCATCAGGATTATCATATACCCAGTGCTGAAACTCATCAACCGTTACACCATATGGCAAAAACTGCAATGCACCGCACAAATGTTCAAACAAAAATTTATCTGTGCCCTCCTCAAAGAATAATTTCATCCATGGCCAGGTCAAAAACTCCATACTCATAGAATGTATTTCGCAAGCTTCGTAGGTAGGGAAATAATATTCAGGCACATTATAATTGCGGCTTGAATACCCCTGGAAGGCATGGCCTACTTCATGTGTTAGCACCACCACATCATGCATGGTGCCGTTAAAGTTGGCAAAAATGAATGGGCTTTTATAATCATTTAAAAAAGTGCAATAACCACCTGCTGCCTTATTTTTACGCGACATCAGATCCATCAACTCATTGTTCATCATATAATCGAAGAACTCTGATGTTTTTGGTGAAAGCTCATTATACATTTGCTTTGCCTTACCAACAATCCACTTTTCATCTCCTTTTGGTTTTGCGTTCCCACCCTTAAATAAAAGCGACTCATCGTAATATTTCAAACTATCCAAACCAAGACGCTTAGCTTGTTTCTTTCTTAATTCAGTTACCAGCGGCACTACATATTGGCGGATCTGTTCGCGATAGCCCTTCACCATACTTGCATTGTAATCGCCACGCATAAGGCGCATATAAGCAAGTTCAGTAAATGTGTTGAAGCCCAGATTACGTGCAACCGCCGTGCGCTGCTTAACTAACTCATCATATATGCGATCGAGCTCAGGAGATTTCTCCGTAAAGAATTTGTACTTGGCAATGTTTGAGTTCTTTCTTGTATCTCTGTCTGATGAAGTAAGGTACGGTGAAAGTTCTGATAAGCTCAACTCCTTTCCATCAAATTGAATATGTGCCGATGCAATAAGCTTAGTGTATTCACTACTGAGTTTATTTTCCTGAACCAGGTCAGCTTCTACCTCAGGTGAAAAGGTTTTCAATTTCATTTCAGCAATACTGAACAATTGCCTGCCGAACTTTTTCTGCAACTCTGCCTTATATTTCGATCCTGTCAATGCTTTGTAGAATTCAGTTACCAGCCCTGTGTAAGCAGGCTCATTAGCGTCAAAAAAATCCTGCTCTTCCTGGTATTGAGCATTCGAAGTATCTTGGGTATACCGAATACTGGCAAACGAATACATCGTTTCGAAATGGTTGCGCAATTTATTTATCTCATCAATAATCTGCTGTTGCTTTGCAAGGTCAGCTGAGTTGAAATCGGTAATAAGTGAGCGAAAACCTGCCGATAGCGCACTAATATCAGGGCGCTTGTATGGAATGTCTGTGAAACGCATAGTGTATGTTTTAAAAGTCGTGGCCGATACGGTATATCAATCCTACCCCAAAAGATGCTGAAATGGAATTGGTAGCTTGATGTTCAGGGTAGAAGGAATTATTACCCGAATAAAGATTACTATTGCTGAGATCTTGTCCAAGCCCATCAACGCCCTTCATATCTGTAAAATTATAAGCAAAGCGCAGGTTTATATTAAAAAAGAAAGAATGTGATATGCGGATATTATTACCAAATGAAAGCACAGCTGAAAAGAGATTGCTTGCATAGGTCTTGGTAACATCATTGCTCACTGATTGTTGCGGCCCACCTTTATATGTAGCAGAGTAATTTGCATTTGAAACCAGGTCAATTTGGGGGCCCAAACCAAAATAGGCACCGTTACCAGCCATAAAGCGGAATATCACCGGAATTTGTATAGTATTAACGGTAGTAGTTGCTTTTGAACTTTCGCCAGCATCGTATATTTCTCCGTCTGGCAATATACCCGCCGTTACTGTACCACTATTATATGCACCATACGCATTATTATACGACTGGCAAAGAGTCGCCCAAAGTATATTTGATTCAAGGCTAACGTGATCGTTGAAATTGTAGGCTAAATGGAAACCGTATGAATATGAATATACTGCTGCATAGTTCTCCTGTATATTCCATGGGTTGCCGCCTGAATTGGTAACGTTTGAATTAAAGAACCAATTACTTTCGGCAAAATAGTGCCCACCCAATTCAAGGCTTTGTGACTTTGCGGAAAAGAAAAAAACCAGGGAAGCGAAAAGAGCGAAAGTTTTTTTCATAGGGGGAATACTTCTTTTTTATGCTATTTTTGATAGCCAAATGTAAAGCAAATATTTTTAATTCCTAATAAACATTTATTCGCATTATGAAATTATTAGAAAATCAAACCATCATTGTAACAGGAGCCTCTCGTGGTATAGGAAGAGGGATAGCATTACGCGTAGCAGAACAAGGAGCCAATGTAGCCTTCACCTACCTTTCATCAGAAGCCAAGGCTAAGGAGCTGGAAGCTGAAATTCAGGCCAAAGGTGTTAAGGCCAAAGCATATCATTCAGATGCTGCTGACTATAAGGCTGCTGAACAATTGGTTACGGATGTACTGGCCGATTTTGGCAGGGTAGACACACTGGTTAACAATGCAGGTATTACCAAAGATGGTTTATTAATGCGTATGTCAGAGGAACAATTTGATGCAGTAATAAAAGCCAATTTAAAGTCGGTATTTAATCTTACCAAGGCAATTCAGCGCCCTATGCTTAAAGAACGTAAGGGCTCTATAATAAATATTACATCGGTAGTAGGTATTCGTGGTAATGCAGGTCAATCGAACTATGCTGCATCTAAAGCGGGAATAATTGGTTTCACCAAATCAATTGCGCTTGAATTAGGCTCACGCAATATCCGTTGCAATGCTGTTGCACCCGGTTTTATTGAAACTGAAATGACCGCGGCATTAGATGAAAAAGTAGTAGCGCAGTGGAGAGAATCCATTCCGCTGAAAAGAGGCGGAACCGCTGACGATGTTGCTAATGCTGTTGTATTCCTGGCATCTGACTGGTCAGCCTATATTACCGGGCAAGTGATACAGGTTTGCGGTGGAATGCTTACTTAAGCCCATAATTAAATAACAGTGTCGTTTAGCATAGCATATTCTGCATGGCTCTTGATCCTCTGCCCATTGGCGGGAGCAGTATATGCATTTACATTTTACTATAAAAACAAACGCACAGCCGATCTGCTGCCAGTTTTAAAATGGACACTAACAGCTTTACGTTTTTTATTGGTTACCTTCATTGTTTTCTTGTTTCTTTCTCCACTGATAAGAAGTGCTAAGAACACGATCGAGAAGCCTATTGTAATCATAGCCCAAGATAATTCTGAATCGGTAGTTACGGGAAAAGATTCCGCATTTTACAGGCATGCGTATCCCGCAAGCTGGGACAAAGCCATCACTGCACTTTCAGCAAAATATGATGTACGTGTAATGTCGTTCGGCAAAGAAGTAAAAGATAGCATGAATTACTCTTTTGCAGAAAAAGAAACTGATATATCTTCCCTGTTCGATGCTATTACCAAAAGATATTACGGAAAGAATCTTGGCGCAGTAGTGTTAGCTACTGATGGTATATACAACAAAGGCTTCGACCCGTTATATGCTGCGCGTTCACTTAAATGCAATATATATACGGTTGCACTTGGCGACACTGCCGTTAAACGCGATGCCATAATCACAAAAGTCGATCATAACTCTACCGCTTACCTTGGCAACACATTCCCTTTCCAGGTTATTTTAGATGCACAAAAACTGGAAGGTAAATCATCAACCCTGACCGTTAGTGAAGTAAAAGGCAATTCAGAGGATAAACTTTTTGTAAAACCCATAAGTTTTAATTCCAATTCGTTTCACCTGAGCGTTCCGGTGCAGCTTACAGCTAAAACGGCCGGGTTAAAACATTATATAGTTAAGCTCGATGCTGTTGAAGGTGAAGAGAACCTTACCAATAACAAGGAAGATGTGTATGTGAGAGTACTTGATCAGAAAGAACATATACTTGTATTATCGAACCCACACCCTGATGTGGCAGCTATTGTTGAAAGCATTAACAGCACCGATGGGTTTGAAGCTGAAACCTATTTACCGGATAAATTCCAGGGACAATTGAATAAGTACTGCCTTATTATTTTAAATCAGTTACCATCATCAACAAACAGCCTTACACAAATACTGCAAAGCATTAACCAGCTTAATATACCTGTGTTGTATATTTTGGGTGCGGAAACAAATTATGCCGCTTTCAGCCAACTGAACACCGGCTTAAAGCTAAGTGCATTTGGTAATCGCAGCAGCGATGCTGAAGCTTCAGTTGCACCGAATTTTTCTTTGTTCACACTTTCCGACGATTTCAAAACCTATATTGGTCAACTTCCTGCTCTCTCTTCTCCATTTGCAAGTAGCTACCAGGTAAGTCCATCTATGAGTGTGTTACTGTATCAAAAAATACAGACTGTTACAACAGGCTACCCACTAATTGCATTTAACTCAACAGGTAGTTCTAAGATCGGCATCATTGCAGGTGAAGGTATTTTCAGGTGGAAATTACAGGACTATCTCGATCATAAGAACCATCTATTCTTTGATGAGCTGGTAACAAAAACGGTTCAATACCTTGCTGTAAAAGATGATAAGAGCTTCTTCCGCATACATTGCCCGAACAGTTTTAAAGAAGATGAGCCCGTTGAAATGGATGCGGAGTTGTATAACCCAAGTTATCAGCTAATAAACGATCCTGAGGTAAATATTGTAATTACAAATGCAGCTGGTAAAAAATTCAATTTCACGTTCAGCCGTACATCCAATGCATATCATTTAAATGCAGGTCAGTTGCAGGCAGGTATATATAGTTATGAGGCCACAGTAAAAGTCGGCGAACAGCTTTACACTAAAAAAGGAGAATTTAATTTAACACCCGTGCAGTTAGAAGCTACACATACTATAGCTGATCATCATTTATTATATCAGCTAGCAAATGAGCACTCAGGCAAAATGATATTCCCAAACCAGATCGAGGAGCTACCTAAATTACTTGAGAACAGAGACGATATAAAACCTGTCATCTATTCTCACGTAGCATATTCTCCGCTTATTGATCTGAAATGGGTGTTCTTTGTTTTACTTGCATTGGCAAGCATAGAATGGTTTATCAGAAAATGGAACGGGACCTATTAAGGCAATGAAGAAATTACTTTTTGTTTCCAATTTTTTATTCCTGTTATTATTCTTTGTGGTTGCATGGAACAACAGGCTGGCTGCCGACGATTATCACTTTCTAGCCAATGTTCACCACTACGGAATTATACAAGGAACCATTACAGAATATAACACCTGGAGCACTCGATACACTTCAGTTCTGCTTAATCATTTTGTGTTGAGTTTTGTACAATACAAATACACTCTTTTTATTTTCGGAATAATAGAAATAATTGCATTCATTGGCTCATTTACATTTTTACTTAAAACTCTTTTTTCGCAATTCGGTCAATCTGTATCGTATGCAGAAACTATAGGCATTACTATTTTATTTGTCAATGGTTACTTCTACACTGTTATCGACATTAATGAAACCTGGTTCTGGCTGTGTTCAACGTGTACATATATATGGAGCATCATTTTCTTTTTCTTGGGTACAGCTATGTTGATCGATACTAATATAAAACCTTTAATCAAGTATTCTGTACTTGGCATTTCATTCATTTATATAGGCGGAGCTATTGAAGTATTTGCCGCATTATTATTACTCAGTCTTTCTTTAACCACAGTATTACTGCTGAAACATTCAGAGAAACGGAAATACCTTGGCGGAATTTATGTTGCACTATTCTTCTGCCTTGCCGCCACTATAGTGTTGGTATTGGGCCATGGAAATACTGTACGACAACAGTTCACACTTCATACAAACCCCATTAAGGCATTAGGGCTTAATTTCAAAATGCTGGGCATTTATGCATTGCATGAACTTCCACACGTTTTACCATTCACCATTCTTTTTTCGCTACCCTTTCTTTACATAGGGCATATGTTTTCAATACGGAATAATGTTGTTTCCAAAAGTGCAGAACAGATTCTCATTCAGCTTTTAAAATTCGCTTTATTATATGCATTACTCTTATACATTCAGAATTATCCGACAACTTATTTGTTAGGTGATATTGGCCCTGGCAGGTCATTATCATTCATATCACTTTATACTTTTTTATTCGTTGCAGGTTCATGCTTTTATATTGGGTTCTATTCATCTGTTTCCATAGTAAAAAGAATGTGGTTAGCTTTGATATTTTGTATCGGACTAAATAGTTACAATGTGGTTGAACAATATTCTATAACAGCAAAGTATGCAATGAAATACGACGAGCGCATGCAATTGCTTGATGCAAAAAGCAATGAAACTGGTGTTATAGAACTGGACCCTTTGCCAGCATCGGGTATGCTATACTCAGCCGATAATCAAGTACGGTTTCTGCAAGATGGAAAAGACCTTAAATGCACAGTTAAATTAAAAACGCAACAATAACGCATGACACTGCTTTTCGAAATAGACCCGAATGCGCTTGATGATTATACGCTAAGCCAGGCAGCCGATATTATGAAAGATGGTGGTGTGGTTATATACCCTACCGATACTATATATGCTATGGGTTGCAGTATATTGCAACCAAAGGCTTTGGAACGCATGGCAAAGATTAAAGACATACGTGTTGACAAAGCTGTGTTCTCACTTATAGTGCACGACTTTGCACATATTACGGACTATACCAAGCCAATGAGCAACACAGTTTACAAGCTGATGAAACACAATTTGCCGGGCCCCTTCACTTTTATTTTAGAAGCAAACAGCAACATACCAAAACTGATGAACAGCCGCAGAAAAACAGTTGGTATACGTATTCCTAATAATCCGATAACACTCGGGCTTGTTGAAAAACTTGGCTGCCCAATGGTTTCTACCTCACTACATAGTGATGATGAAATAGAAAAATTCCCTACCGACCCTGATGAAATATTTGCTGATTACGAAAACAAAGTGGATGCAGTAATTGATGGTGGTCATGGTAATAATGAAGAATCAACGGTGGTTGACTGCACTGAACAGGAGCCTGTGATTATAAGGCAGGGATTGGGAATATTGTAAACTTATGTACAATCTATTTGCTTAACTCCAAAAACGCTTTACCTAAGTGATTGATAATATCCTCAGCAATTAAAGAGTTCTCTCCTATTTCTTCTGCCACCATATCCCCTGCAAGTCCGTGTAAATATACACCCAGCATGCATGCATGTAATGCAGAATAGCCTTGTGCAGAAAGGCCTGTAATTATTCCTGTTAAAGTATCACCGGTGCCACCGGTTGCCATGCCAGGGTCACCGGTTGAGTTAAAATACACTTCTCCGTTAGGTGTGGCAATTGATGTATGCGCGCCTTTCAATACAATATATACATTATGCTTAACGGCGAATTCTTTTTGTAATGTGTATGCATCATATCCGCTGCTTGTTTTACCAGCCAGCTTTGCAAATTCGCCAGGGTGCGGGGTCATTATGCAACCCGATGGCATAAATGCCAGCCATGTTTTGTTATCTGCCAATATGTTCAATGCATCCGCATCAAGTACCATTGGTACTTTCGATTGTATCAGTAATTTCAATCCCTGCTGTGTTGTTTTGGCCGTTCCTATACCTGGGCCAACACCGATTACATTATATGCACCTGTTTCTTTTGCCCCTGAAAATTCTTCTATCTCTTCATCAACCTCTACCATTGCTTCAGGGACTGAAGTCTGCATAATGGTATAACCGCATTTGGGTACATGTGTTGTAAGCAACCCAACCCCTGAACGCAGGCAAGCTTTCGCAGCAAGTATTGCCGCACCCATTTTACCGTAACTGCCTGCAATTAATAGGGCATGGCCGTATGTTCCTTTATGAGAATATTTTGCTCTGGTTTTTACCAAAGGGCGTATCATTCCTTTGGTAACAAAGTGATTATTCGATTGCAGTTCTTCTATAAATGTCCTGTTAAGGCCAATGCGTAAAATGTAAAAATCGCCCACATGTTGTGAGTTCTCTGCAAACATAAATGCAAGCTTTGGCGATTCAAATGTCAGGGTAGCATTCGCGTTTATAATGCTTTTTCTATCTGCCTTGGAATTATCTTCAAGCATTAAACCCGAAGGAACATCAATAGCTATAATTGGGCAATGCAACTTATTTATAGCCTGAATTATATCTGCCAGTTTGCCTGAAACAGGCTTTGAAATACCTGTACCTAATATGGCATCTATAATAACGGTTGGCTTTTTACTATCAAGCTTAATATCTTCCGGTTCTTTCACTTCTTTGCAGTTCATCCCCGGAATCTCTTCCAACCTTTGCCTGTTAACCGAAAAATCTTCCGAGGTCTTTGAAAAATGGGGAACAATGTATGCCTGAGTACTATATCCTTTATTATACAAGAGCCTGCAAATAGCCAAGCCATCGCCCCCGTTGTTACCCATTCCACACACAACCACAAAGTTCATTTCTTTGGTAAAATGCTCGGTAACCCAGTTCACACATGCAATAGCGGCTCTTTCCATCAGATCAATTGACGAAATAGACTCACTACTTATAGTATAAGCGTCAGCGGCAAGTATCTGTTCGGCATTCAGGATCTTCATACTATTTACGAATTGGAATATAAAAATACGTATAATGACCTACATAGAAACCATATTTATTCGCTATTACAGCAATTTACTATTACAAATGCTAAGCTATTGTTAATGAATAATTTACCATCTTTTTATAGTACCCTTATTTATTTCTACTTTACGTAAATAAAATTTAGTTAATATTGCACGCAGTTTATAACAAATTAATCTCCAAATATTAATCCATGAGAAAACAACAATTCCAGGTCATATCTGCTCTGTGCATTGCAGGTATTGGCGTTGCTGGTTGTAATGGCCTCTCTAAAATGATCAAGGACGCCAGTAAGATCAGTTATTCTGTTACCCCAAACCCTTTACAGGACAATGGCGACAGTGTAGCCGTAAATATTTCAGCTAAATACCCTGCTGAATATTTCAACAAAAAAGCAGTTGTAACCGTTACCCCTACCCTTAAATTGGCTGGTGGTAAAGAAGTAGCTCTGAAATCAGTAACCCTGGTTGGAGAATCTGCTGAAGGTACAGGTACCAAGATCAACTATGCTCAAGGTGGAAGCCTTAGCTATAGCGATAAGGTTGCTTTTACACCTGACATGAAAATGGATGAATTAGATGTTAAGGCTACTATAGCTAGCAAGAAATTGGATTTCCCTGTAACTAAGGTTGCTGACGGAACCATTGCTACTGCTTTATTAGTTCAGAACGACGATAAACTGGTTATGGCTAAGGATAATTTCCAAAAGACCATACCTGAAATGGATACAACACATATTTACTATACAATCAGCCAGGCCGGTGTACGTCCTGCTGAAATGGATAGCAAAGAAATGAAAGCGTTCAAAGAATACGTTGAAACAGCAGTTAACCAAGGCTGGAAATTCGACGGAATCAACGTTTCTGCTTATGCTTCTCCTGACGGTGAAACCGATATGAACCAACACCTTGCTGAAGATCGTGCTAAGAGCGCTATTACAGCAATGAAAGGTTTATTCAAGGAAATGGAAAAGAAGAAAATGGATACCAAGTTCGGTGCTGATGATGCTTTCTACAAGACCGGAACAACAGGTATGGACTGGGATGGCTTCAAGAATGCTGTTCAGGCTTCTGATATAAAAGATAAGGACCTTATCGTACGTGTACTTTCAATGTATACCGATCACGATCAGAGAATGAAGGAAATTAAGAACATGTCTAAGACATATACTGAATTAGCTGATCATATCCTTCCTAAATTAAGAAGAGCTATCGTACAACTCAATGCAGAAAAATTGAGCCGTACCGATGCTCAGATCAGCCAATTGGCAACTTCTCACCCTGATAGTTTATCAGTTGAAGAATTGCTTTATGCTGCTACACTTACAACCGACATGAACCAAAAGTTAAGCATCTATATGGCTGCTGAAAAGCAAAACCCTAATGACTGGAGATGCGCTAACAACGTAGGTTATGTTGAAATGATGCAGAACAAACTTTCAGATGCTGCTGGCGAATTTTCAAAAGCATCTACCCTTGCTCCTACCAACACTGGTGTTATGAATAACATGGGTGTTGTAGCACGTTGGAAAGGTGACCGCAAAACAGCTGCTGATGATTTCAAAAAATCAGGCACTGCTGAAGCTAATTACAACATGGGTATAGTTGACATTCAAATGGGTATGTATGCTGATGCAGCAACCGCTGTAGGTAGCAACAACACATTCAATGCAGCACTTGCAAAGGTGTTGAACAACGACGCAGCTGGTGCTAAAGCAGCATTAGATGGTGCTAACGACCAAAGCGCAATGGGTTCTTACTTAAGAGCAGTTATTGCAGCACGTGGCGGAGACAAGAATGATGTAGTTAACCAATTGAAAGCAGCTATCAATAAAGATGCTTCTTTGAAAGCACAAGCTACTACCGATTGCGAATTCATCAAGTTTAAAGATGATCCTGACTTTAAAGCTGCAATTCAATAATAGCAAGCTTATATAAATGCACAGTAAAGCCTCGTAGAAATACGGGGCTTTTACTTTTTATAGATGTTAGAATTGATTCAATACCATAGCAGCAGCTTCCTGCCCGACAAGTGTGCCAATGGCAACACCCATTCCACCTAGTCTTACAGCACAATGGGTTCTTTTAGAAAGGCTTTTAATAACAGGTGACTTATCACAATCACCCAAACCCATGATACCGCTCCACCGGCGTTCAACTTCATAGGTATGGCCTGGTATAATTTTCTCGCTAAGCATTTTTTCCAATGCCTTTTGTATCTTGTCTGTGGTTTCCAACTGGGTTGTAGTTTCGCCTTCAAAATCAAGATTTCTGCCACCGCCAAACAACACCCTTTGCCCTACATTGCGAAAATAATAGTATCCCTTGTCGTAATGAAAAGCACCTTTCAATCTTAGTCCTTCTATGGGTTTAGTAATTAAAACCTGCGCGCGGGCAGGTTTAACCACTACATCTTTTAATAATTCAGATGTATAGGCATTGGTTGTAAACAGCACATGTTTGGTTTTGAAATTCTGCCAACTGGTGTTTATCAAAACACCATCGGTTTCTTCGTTAAAACTCTTTACCTCTACTCCATTTATAAGTATTACACCCTCTTCAGCTGCTTTGCGAACAAGGGTTTGAATCATTTTACCTGTATTCAGTTGCCCCTCGCTACAGTTTTCGATCATGTGTAAAAAACCATTGAAACCGAACTGCTTTATCTTATCATCGGTAACCTTATATGTTTCCCTTTCGCCGGTAATGCTACTTACCTTTTTATTAAAACCGGCAATGGCTTCGCGGCTTTCAGCGAATGCATTTTCGCTATCAAATAGCTCATATCCTCCCAATCCTTCATATTCCATTGCCTTATCGCCAATAAGGTTCCGTAAAGCCAATAACCCCTTCCAGCGCTTTTCCACAAGTTGAAAAACCTGTTCTTCGTTACGGCTCTTTAAATCATCAATTAATTCACTGGGAGACCCAAAACAGGCAAAACCTGCATTACGCAAACTCGCACCCATTAAAACCACACCTTTTTCTATAACTATTACTTTAAGAGCAGGCTGGGCTTTTCGGGCTGCAATTGCTGCATTTAAACCCACTATACCACCCCCTATTATGGTCAAATCCACAGAATTAAAATAAGAATCGTGCTCCCAATGACTATAATTCATATTTTTGTAAGTTAAGAGTATTGTATATTTTTTGTGTAAAAGTACGTTGAATTTTGCAGAGAGGAGTTTCTATATCTAAAATGAAGGTTACCAGTCTATTGACCCTATGGGTGATAGGATGCTTTGCCCTGTTAATTCCTGCAAGGGTTTTGGCACAGCAATCGTCTATTCGTGTATATGGTAAAATAACTGAAAATGATAAAAAACTACAGGGCGCCATTATTACGGTTTATGCAAATGGTTCATTGCTTAAAACCATTAATGCTGACGGCAAATACGAGGTAAACCTTGAATTAGGTGTAGATTATGTAATTACCTACACAAAACCGGGTTTTATCACTAAAAGACTTGAGTTCAATACAAATAATGTTCCGCCAGACAGAGCAAAAAACCCTTTCTCTGATTTCCCGATTGATATAGATATTTTCCCTGAAGTACCCGGAACCGATATTGATAAGGTATTACAGCAGCCTATAGGTAAAATATTATTTGACCCAACGTATGAAAAAGTGGGCGACTTTGCTTCAGACGAAGCTTACCATAAATCAATTCAAAGCTTATTAGACCAGATCGAAAAAGCCCGTAAAGAAGCTGAAGACAAGGCTAAAGAGCTTGATGCACAATATAAAAAGGCCCTTGCAAAAGCCGATGCCGAGTTTACTTCGAAAGACTTTGCAAATGCAAGGCCAGACTACCAGGCAGCATCGGCTATTAAACCAGGAGAACAATACCCGATAAACCAGATTGCCGCAATTGACAAAGCCCAAAAAGATGCAGGCGCTAAGGCAACTGCTGATGCTCTCGCTGCCAAGCAGAAAAGAACGGCTGATTCATTAGCTAATATTCAAAAAGCAAAAGATGCTGCCGCCGCTGCATTAGCTGCAAAACAAAAAAGAGCGGCTGACTCACTGGCGCAATTACAAAAAGCAAAAGATGCCGCTGCGGCTGCCGCAAAACAAAAGAGAACAGCTGATTCCTTAGCTGCTGCACAAAAATCGAAGGCTGCTGCTGATGCACTGGCAGCTAAACAAAAGAGAACAGCTGATTCATTGGCACAGGTACAAAAAACCAAAGATGCTGCAGCTGCTTTAGCCGCGAAAAATAAAAGAGCCGCTGATTCTATAGCTAATGCTCAGAAAGCAAAAGATGCCGCTGCTGCCGCATTGGCTGCACAAAAGAAAAAAACTGCTGATTCATTAGCTGCTGCTCAAAAAGCAAAAGACGCTGCTGCTGCACTAGCTGCTAAGCAGAAAAGAACTGCTGACTCACTGGCACAAGTACAAAAAGATAAAGATGCTGCCGCTGCTTTAGCTGCTAAAAATAAACGAGCAGCTGATTCCATAGCCGCTGCGCAGAAAGCAAAAGATGCTGCCGCTGCTGCATTGGCTGCAAAGCAAAAACGTACAGCTGATTCATTAGCACAGGTACAGAAAGACAAAGCTGCTGCCGCTGCGTTAGCTGCTAAACAAAAGCGTACTGCTGACTCATTGGCACAGGTACAAAAAGATAAAGATGCCGCCGCTGCTGCCTTAGCTGCTAAAAATAAAAGAGCGGCTGATTCTATAGCTGCCGCACAGAAAGCAAAAGATGCTGCTGCAGCCGCACTTGCAGCTAAACAAAAACACACAGCCGACTCACTAGCTACGGCACAGAAAGCAAAGGATGCCGCCGCTGCATTAGCTGCTAAAAATAAAAGAGCGGCCGATTCAATAGCTTCAGCACAAAAAGCGAAAGATGCTGCTGCTGCTTTAGCTGCTAAAAATAAGAGAACCGCCGATTCACTGGCTGCTGTACAAAAAGCAAACGATGCTGCTGCCGCTGCACTGGCTGCCAAGAATAAGAGAACTGCTGATTCATTAGCTGCTGTACAAAAGGCAAAAGACGTTGCTGCTGCATTAGCTGCTAAGCAGAAAAGAGCTGCTGACTCTATAGCTGCTGCACAAAAAGGCAAAGAGGCTGCCGCTGCATTGGCTGCTAAGCAAAAACGTACCGCTGACTCATTAGCACAGGTACAAAAAGCAAATGCAGCCACTGCCGCATTGGTTGCCAAGAATAAGAGAACTGCTGATTCATTAGCTACTGTGCAGAAAGCCAAAGATGATGCCGCCGCACTGGCTGCAAAGCAAAAAAGAACGGCTGATTCATTAGCTGCTGCACAAAAAGGTAAAGAAGCTGCTGCTGCGCTTGCTGCTAAGAACAAGAGAACTGCTGACTCACTGGCACAGGTACAAAAAGCGAATGCTGCCGCTGCGGCATTGGCTGCCAAGAATAAGAGAACCGCTGATTCATTAGCTGCCGTACAAAAGGATAAGGATGCCGCCGCCGCATTAGCAGCAAAAAACAAGAGAACTGCGGACTCATTGGCTGCAATTCAGAAGGCCAATGCCGCTGCAATAGCTACGCAAAAGAAAAAGACCGCCGATTCACTCGCTGCCGCTAATAAGGACCTTGATGATAAGTACAATGCTGCTATGAATAAAGGGAATCAATACCTTTTAACCAAGAATTACAAACCTGCACTTACCGCATACCAGCAGGCTTCAGCATTAAAACCGAATGAAGGTTTACCTAAACAGCGAATTTCCCAGATCCAGCAACAATTGGCGATCCTGGGCCAAAACACAGGAACACCGGTAAAGGCTCCTGTAAAGGATACTGTTCCTAAGAATACTGACCCTAACGAAAAGGATTCTTTAGCGCTTAAATACAATCAGGGTGTAACTGAGGAACATATTGATGAACCAGGTTGCGAAGTAACCCGCCGCATAGTCGTAAAAGGCCCGCGTGGCTTTGTTTACACCAGAAAGGTATGGAGCTGGGGACAAACCTATTATTTTAAAGGTGAGCAGCCTATAACTGAGGATACCTGGAACAGGGAAACCTCAAACTCGAACTAGGCTCTGTTTTCAGTCCTTTTTAACAAGTAAGGGGCTTGTTTATCTTAAATAAATTACTACCTTTGCACCCCTTAAAAATATTGTTCAATGGCAACAACAGGAGATATAGGTGTAGGTACTGTAATACGATATAATGGCGAATTATGCGCCATTATTGAATACCAACACCGTACACCGGGTAACTTAAGGGCCTTTTACCAGGCTAAAATGAGGAACCTGAAGAATGGTAAGCTTGTAGAGAACCGTTTCAGATCAGGTGAATCAGTTGAGACCGTACGTGTAGAATACAAACAACTTCAATATATATACCAGGAGGCTGATTTTATAGTATGCATGGATAATGAAACCTACGAACAGGTTCACGTACCGGCATTCCTTTTCGGCAAGGGCTCACAGTTCCTGAAAGAAGGTATGGAAGTGAAAGTTGCTTTTGAAGGTGACACCCCTATTATAGCTGAGCCACCTGTATTTGTTGAGCTTGAAGTTACTTATACCGAACCGGGTGTAAAAGGCGACACAGCAAACAGTGCTACCAAACCTGCTAAGGTTGAAACCGGAGCTGAAGTATATGTTCCGTTGTTTGTAAACCAAGGTGATAAAATAAGAATAGACACCCGTACAGGTGACTATTGCGAACGTGTTAAATAATTATAATTAAATACCAATCATGGCAAATCACAAATCATCAATCAAGCGTATCCGTTCTAACGAAGCTAAAAGACAACGTAACCGCTACCAGGCGAAAACTGTTCGTACCCTTATTAAAGAAGTAAGGAGCAAGGACAAGAAAGCTGATGTAGTTAAGGACCTTCCTAAGGTTATTGCTTCAATAGACAAGTTAGCGAAGAAGAACGTGTTCCACAAGAACAAGGCCTCTAACCTGAAGTCGAAGTTGATGAAGAAGGCTAATAAGCTTGCTGCAGGTAAGTAATTGATCTTATCTCTTACATAATTTAAGTCCTGGTAATTATTATCAGGACTTTTTCCATTTTACATATTCAGCTTCCTCCACATTGTATCTATGAGCTCTGGTATTCCCTGGCGGGTAAGTGAAGAAAAGAAAACAACAGATAAGTTCTTCAAAGCCTTTTGCTCTTTATTTACCTCTTTCATTATTTCTTCCTGTAATTCCTTATCAGCCATATCGGCTTTCGATATTCCCAGAATTCTGCGTTTATCAAGTAATGACGGGTTGTACTTTTCAAGTTCAGTTAGCAGAATGTTATATTCTTTTAAAATATCCTGTGTATCACATGGCACAATAAAAAGAAGCACCGAGTTTCTTTCTATATGCCTCAGAAAACGTAATCCCAGCCCCCTACCTTCGTGAGCACCTTCAATAATACCCGGTATGTCAGCCATTACAAAAGAGTAATTATCGTATGACTTTACAATACCCAGGTTAGGTACCAATGTTGTAAAGGGGTAATTAGCAATTTCGGGCTTAGCAGCAGATACTACCGATAGCAGTGTTGATTTACCTGCATTCGGAAACCCAACCAACCCAACATCAGCAAGCACTTTCAGTTCAAGTATCTTCCATTTTTGGTGGCCCGGCTCGCCCGGTTGCGAATAACGCGGTGTTTGCTGTGTAGGTGTTTTAAAATGGTTATTCCCCATTCCTCCGCGACCGCCACGTAATAAAATACGTTCTTCGCCATCCTCGGTTATTTCCATATCCACCTGGCCTGTCTCCTCATCAATAACAGTAGTTCCGAGAGGCACTTCAAGTATCATATCTTCACCATTCGAGCCCTTCATTAATTGGTATGAACCGGGATCTCCATCACCGGCGGCAATATGCTTACGGTATTTCAAATGCAGTAGTGTCCATAGTTGTTTATTGCCACGCAAAATAATATGGCCTCCACGGCCTCCATCTCCCCCATCGGGACCACCTTTGGCAACCGTTTTATCGCGGTGCAAATGTGTTGAACCCGCTCCGCCTTTGCCGGATTTGCAATTTATCTTAACGTGATCTACAAAATTCGTGTCTGCCATAAAATTATTTCCTCGTACTGATAGCTTACTTAGGCCAGGGTTTTAGTTACCGAGTCAAGTATTGCCACGGCATTAGTATCGGTTGCTGCTTCTGAATAGAGCCTTAATACAGGCTCCGTTCCCGAAGCGCGTATCATCATCCATTCTCCATCATTAAAAAAGAATTTAAACCCGTCAAGGTCTTCTATCCTCTTTACATTGAACTTCCCAAAGGCTTTATACTTATTCTGTTTACAGTTTTGAAGTATAGCCTGTTTCTTTTCTTCAGTAAGGTGCATATCAATACGTTTGTATGCAAACTTGCCTGTTATTTTAATAACCTCTTTTATAAGTTCATCAAGCGTTTTACCCGTTTTAGCCATATACTCAAGTAGAGTAAGACCTATCCATATGCCATCGCGTTCAGGTACATGGCCCTTTATAGCCATTCCACCTGATTCTTCCGCACCAATCAGCACATCTTCGGTTATCATTACACCGCATATGTATTTAAAACCGATCTTAACCACTTCAAGCGGCAGGTTATGATACGCACACATTTTCTTTATCTTCTCGGTAACCGAGAAAGCCACGCAAACTTTGCCTTTCATCTTCTTATAGGTAACCATATAGTTTATAAGAAGCAGTATAATAGTATGCGAATCGATGAAATGACCTTTGCCGTTATATAATCCTATTCTGTCAGCATCGCCATCGGTAGCCAAACCAAAGTCAATTTTCTTCGACTTCTTTATCAGCGATTCAAATTCAGTTAAGTTGCGCTCAATAGGTTCAGGAGGTGTATTACCAAACGAAGGGTTATTTACGCAATGCAACAAGGTAGCATCGGGAAATAGTCTGCGGATAACGTTTTGACCGGCTCCATACATAGCATCGTAACCAAGTGTAAGGCCCGATTTCTTTATCAGCTTCAAGTCAAAATTCTTTTCTACATGCTTGCAGTATAGGGTTTCCAGGTCAACATATTGTACTTGCTTTTTATCAATACTAGCTTTCAGGTCAATGCCTTTTGTATTAACTGAGCTTTTGTCCTTTATAAGTGCTTCTATTTCCTTTACGCTATTTTCAAGCAAAGGTCCGCCATACGATCCTTTCAATTTAAAACCGTTGTATGAACCCGGGTTGTGACTGGCTGTTATTATAATGCCCAGCGTAGCTTTATAGTGAACCACCCCTAACGAAGTCATAGGTGTAGATACAAAATTATCGCTAAGCAACACCTTAATACCATTATGTACAAGAACCTTTGTAACTGTTTCGGCAAACAACTTACCACCAAAGCGGCAATCGTAACCAACCAATACAGTAGGCTTTTTGTTTTCCTTCAATAACCACACGGCAGTAGCTTCTGCCACACGGGTAACATTCTCTACCGTATAATCATCAGCAATAATTGCTCTCCAGCCATCGGTGCCAAATTTTATTGAACTCATGTTTTTCTATGTTTATACAACAAAAATACGGAATTAAGCGGGACTGCAGTAAAAAGAGGGGCTACACTACTTGCCCCTACCCTGGAACATAATAAGAACCGTATATATGAGTATACGTACGTCGAGAAGGAATGAAATATTCTCTATATAAAGCAGATCATATTTCATACGCTCTATCATCTGGTCTACATTCTCGGCATAGCCATATTTCACTTGGCCCCATGATGTTATACCCGGTTTAACCTTATTCAGATGTCTGTAACCCGGGGCCTTAATAATTATCTGGTTAATAAAGAACTCCCTTTCGGGCCTTGGGCCTACAATAGACATATCACCAGTCAATACATTATAAAACTGTGGTAATTCATCTATCCTAGTTTTACGCATGAATTTACCAAATGGCGTAATACGGTTATCTGTTTCACTCGATAAAGAAGGGCCATTCTTTTCCGCATCAATGAACATGCTCCGGAACTTATAAATAGTAAAGGGCTTGCCGTGCAAACCAATTCTTTCCTGCGAGTAAATTATAGGTCCGTTAGATGTCAGCTTGGTAATTAAACCAATAATGAAGTATGCCGGTGATAATATCAGTAGAAAAAAGAGCGATACAACTATATCGAACAAACGCTTGAACACCCGTTGCCATGGGGGCATAATATCGCGCGACACGACAATTAAAGGAGCATCTAATATGGAAACCAGGCGAACCGAACCCGTAAGAATATCATACATATCAGGAATAACCTTGATCATAACATCATAGTCGCCCAATGTATTTACAATCGATTCAATGTATTTGTGCTCCGACGATTCTATAGCTATAATAACTTCCTGCGCTTCTTTCTTAATTATTATTTCACGTATTGAATCAAACTCACCAAGGTGTTCCAATTTAGTGCTGAGTTCGGCCGAAAACCCATTACTATTATCTACATGTACAAAGCCAACAAATTTATTACCCGATGATTTTCGTTGCTTTTCCATTTCTTCAAAAAGCTGGAATGCTTTTTGATTACTGCCTACCAAAACGGTATTAAAGCCTATTTTCCTGTTATGTATACGGTTATTGGTAAGTGTGGTAATTACCAGGTGGCCAATTGAAGTAATTAAAAACTGCAGCGCGAAAAGTGTAGAAACGGAAAGATAATAAGAATGATAATCAATTATACTATCGTTAAGGATAAGTGTAAAGAACAGTATTACAACACCAATTACATCTACAACAAATATCTGCTTTAGTTCTGCCACCCTCGACTTGCGGTAAACGTTGGCGTATAAACCCACAAGCGCATGCATAAGCACCCAAAAGAGAGGAATGATTATTAGTGCTTCAAAAAACTTTTTGTCGGGTTGAATGGAAACACGGTACCCATACTTTTGCGACTCGATATATATTTTCCTGAACAGCCAGAACAACGCCCATACACCTGCCGATAATATAAAGTCGACAATAACGTATTTTGCTATTTCGCGGGTTTTATTCATTATTTGTATCGGAGCACTTTTACGTTATCAAGGTATAATTGGGCCGGAGTTCCCTGAGCAGTACTCATGTATATGAAAATATTGAAATATGCATCATAATCAGGAGCTGCTGCAATACCTATAGTCGGTTGCAGGTTTATGTACATTTTCCTCCAGGTGCTGCTTGTGTCAACATATATTATCGGGTATGCCTGGCTTCTATATTGTGAATATATACCAACCTCAAAAACACAATTGCTTTTATAATTCAACTCCATAAATACAGCATTACCATTATTAAGCATTTTTATTGTATCAGTACACCCCGTATACTTCAAACCATTGGCAGCCCCGGTTAAATCTACTTCGCCCGATGCAAGCCCTTCGTACACATCATTCGGGTGAGAGCTTTTGTTTATTGGAAACATTGTTGTATCAGTTGTGCCAATACTGGTGTTGGTAGTGAATGTTGTTACTCCTGAAAAATCGCTCTCAAAATTTTCCATCAAGGCAAAATCGGTCCAACTTGCATATTCAGTACTTAGCTTAAACTTTGTTACTGCGCCTTGGGTAAGCTGTACATTGCTTACCGAGTATGGGGTGTAAAAGGGGTATTTTAGTCGGGTAGATGCCGTTCCGTTTTCTGAAATGCCGGCGAAAATGTCAATTTTATGTTTGCCAGTGGTCGCAATGGCTGGGAAGGTAGAAGGCAATTGAAAAGCGCCCACGGGGTTATCATCAACGTAAACCCACGCACAATTTATTCCGTTGGATGCAGTACCCTGAACAGATTGATTGGTTATAATAAGCGGAATACTATCAATATGGCCATAGCATGGAATAATCTCGGGCGGGTTGAATAAACTGCACGAAGAAATGGAGGTGCATACCACCAATAAAAAAAATATAAAAAACAGAAAATAATTTTTCGCCATTATAGTTACAACGTATTGATATTGATTTTAGTATGCCCTGCAGAAAATAATTTAGGTAGTCTGCAAAAAGTTGATCTTTTCTATCACTTTATAGGCTACTTCAAGGGCTTTTGCCCCATCTTCAATGGTTACCCGGGTGGGCTGGTTATTTACTATTGAATCGGCAAAGGTTGAAAGTTCCATTCGAATGGCATTATTGGCATGAATAGCAGGCTGTTCCAGGTATATCTGCTTCTTTTTCTTGTCCTTACCCACTTCAATGGTCATCGAAAACGGGTCCACTGGGGCATCGGCTGCCACATCTTTAATTTTAACCACCTCGGTTTTATGTGCAAGCATATCTACCGATATGTAGGCATCCTTCTGGAACATGCGTATCTTTCTCATGTTCTTTAACGATATGCGGCTGGCAGTAAGGTTTGCTACACAACCATTATCGAATTCAATACGGGCGTTAGCTATATCGGGCGTTTCGCTCACAATGGCTACACCACTGGCACTTATACGTTTAACATCGCTTTTTACAATGCTGAGTATTATGTCCAGGTCATGTATCATCAGGTCCAATACCACCGAAACATCCGTACCTCTCGGGTTGAACTGTGCCAATCTATGGGCTTCAATGAACATAGGCTGGTCGCACTTATCACTTACTGCCAAAAAGGCAGGGTTAAACCGTTCCACGTGCCCAACCTGGGCCTTAATATTAGCCTCGTTAGCCAGCGATACCAGGCTTTTAGCCTCCGCAACAGTACCGGCAAGTGGTTTTTCAATAAAAACATGCTTCGACTGTTTTATTGCTGCCGTAGCGCAATCGAAATGGTAAATGGTAGGTACAACAATATCAACAACATCAACCGCTTTAATAAGCTCATCCATGGAAGCAAACGCTTTTACCTGCAACTCTGCCGAAACTGCCTGGCAAACCGCCTCATCAGTATCAAAAAAGCCAATTAACTGATAGGCAGGTATCTCCTTTATCTGTTTAATATGGATCTTACCCAGGTGCCCTGCTCCTATTACCCCAATTTTAAGCATGTTCGTATAATTTGTTCGGCAAAATTAAAAAGTTTAGAGGTGTAAAGATTTAATAATTTTGCCCTATGGAAGATACTTTTAAACATCAGGCCCTTCGAAAAAACCTTGTTCAGGAGCTAAAGCAAAAAGGCATTAAAAGCATTGCAGTATTGCAGGCTATAGATAAAGTTCCACGTCATTTGTTCATGGATAGTTCTTTCCTTAAGTTTGCTTACCAGGACAATGCTTTTCAGATAGGTGAAGGCCAGACTATTTCACAACCTTTTACGGTTGCATATCAATCAGAATTATTGAACATACGTAAAGGAGATACAGTACTTGAAATAGGTACAGGCTCGGGATACCAATCGGCTGTATTAAGCGCATTGGGTGCCAAGGTATTTTCAATAGAACGGCATAAAAAACTGAGCGATACGGCAAAAGTAATGCTGGAAAAGTTGGGTTGTACTGTAAAATGCTTTTATGGCGATGGGTATAAAGGCTTACCCGCATTTGCACCCTTTGACAGAGTAATAGTTACCGCAGCTGCCCCTTATATTCCCCAGGATCTTTTAAAACAATTGAAAACAGGTGGAATTTTGGTTATACCGGAAGGCGAAGGTAAAACGCAGATAATGAAGCGGATAAAGAAAGTTGCTGAGAATGAATACAAAACGGAAGAGTTCGGAAACTTCTCTTTTGTACCTATGTTAAAGTCTACCGATTGGGATAACAAAAACATATAGATAGCATTACTTATCAACATTTTATGGTTAGTAATACATGGCATAAGTTAACACAATACAACAAGGCTTTCTCAGTATATTTGCACGCATAAACCAAAACACAACTTTACATGAAAAAAATCATCTTAACAGCAGCCCTTGCAATAACCACTTTTGGTGTGTTTGCACAAGGCTCTGATCAACTTGTTTCAAAGAAGGGCGAAATGTTTCTTCCTGAAGCAGGAGACTGGGCAGTAAGTTTCAGTGCAGCTCCTTTCCTTAACTATGTAGGAAATCTTTTTTCAGGTGCAACTGCATCTAACACAGCTCCTACTGCTAACTTCCTCAATGGTAACAATACCATTATAGGTAAGTACTATGTAGATGCTCAAACAGCATACCGTGGCTTATTAAGAATCGGTATCAACAGCCAGGGAACTGATAACCTGGTAGCTGATGACGTGGCTAGGGCAGCAGATCCTACTTCTACATCAACCGTAACCGACCATTGGGCAGCAGCTCAACACTTCATCGGACTTGGTGTTGGTATGGAAAAAAGAAGAGGTAAAACACGTTTACAAGGTTATTATGGTGGTGAATTTATGTTTGCGCTATCGGGTTCAACCAATACCTATACCTATGGTAATGCTTTCACCAGCAAAGACCAACTTCCTACCTCTACAAATTGGCCTGGTTTAACTTCAGGTGGTACCAATCAACGTACACTTGAAAGCGATCAAGGTGGTACTTTCGGTATCAGTCTTCAAGGATTCATTGGTTTTGAATATTTCTTCATGCCAAAGATCTCTGTAGGTGGTGAATACACATGGGGTATCAATTTCCAATCAACAGCTCAAGGTACACAAACTGTAGAAGCTGCTAACGGAACAACCTCTACATCTACCACGACACATACCGGTGCTACAAGTAACTTTAGCTTAGACTCAGGTATCAACAATCCTTGGGGAGCTCCAGCTGGAAACTTGTATATCAATTTCCACTTTTAGTAGAACAGTCCTTATTAATAAAAAAGCCTCCCGAGCATTCGGGGGGCTTTTTTATTTAAGGCAATTTATTTTATTCTACATTAAACCTACCCGATGAAATCAATGAACCATCTTCTAATATAATCCTATATACATAAATTCCTTGGCTAGGCTGACCTAGATTAATTTTAGTATTGGTTGAATTAAGTTTCGCAGTGTAGATTTCCTGCCCTAAAATACTATACACCTCGATTTTAGAATTAGTAATTGGATTATGAAGCTCTACAGTGAATATTCCATTATTAGGGCTTGGATAAATTTTAGCAGAATTATTATCAATCACCTGACCTACACCTTCTAGCCTAGTTGGTGGAATTGACCATTTAGCAATACGTTGGATACTTGTACTTCCACCTGCAGAGGTGAAAGAACCACCAACATACATATAACTATCGGTGCCATCCACAGCCAGTGCGAAAACATCGTTATTGGTTCCATTATTTGTACCTGAACCGAGAGAATACCAAGTAGTTCCTCCAACATAAAACGCAACATGGTTAACCGTAGTTCCATTAGCAGTAGTAAAATCACCTCCTGCATAGAGGTAATACCCAGTACCATCCAAAGCGAATGAAAGAACATAGCTATTCATTCCACTTCCGATAGCAGACCAAGTACTTCCATTCCATACTGCGATATATTTTGCGCTAGTACCACCTGCAGTAGTAAAATTTCCACCGGCATATAAATTCCCGTTAAAGACGATTAACGCATTAACATTCGCATTCATTCCACTTCCAACAGCAGACCACGTTGTACCATTCCATTTAGCAATATAGTTGGCAGTAGTACCACCACCATTTACTGATGTGAAATGACCACCAGCATATAAATCACCATTATATTCAACTAAGGAGTATATGGAAGCACTGAACAGGCCTCCAATTGCAGACCAAGATGAGCCACTATATTCCTCAACTTTATCGTTGTCTCCTCCTTGATACAAATTACCACTACCATCTAATGTAAAAGCCCTAGTATTTGCCCCGATATAACCAATGCTCGATAATGAAGTTCCGTTCCAATTATAAATATAATTAAATGCTCCTCCAACGGCAACACCACTACTATATTTTTCAAGAGCTAGAACAGAAGACCCTAGAATACTAGTAGTGCCTAACGAAGACCAAGATGTTCCATTCCATTTATCAATATAACTTTCATCATTTCCAAGATCAAAACTTCCTCCAGCTATAAGTGTACTCCCATCAAAAGCTAATGATTCGACTGTATTAGTGATTACACTACCATCGCCAACAGCAGACCATGTCTGTGCATATAATTGATTAGGTGAATACATAATAAAGCTAGAGCTAAATAAAATTAATAGTGTTTTAAGATTAAACTTTTTCATGATTTAAGATTTAAATTGTTTATAATGGTAAAATAATCATCATAAACCTAATGTATCTATCTGATATACAATATGGTATAAATACGTAGGTATTTACACCTAAAAAAATGCTCAAAGATTTGATATTGGGCTTCTTCTAATAAATAGAAGAAAATTATTTTATCTTCCTGCCAAGGTTACGCTGCAGTTCACGTTTCTTAATTGTATCGCGTTTATCGTATTGCTTTTTACCTTTTGCCAATGCTATTTCAAGCTTGGCCCAACCGCCCTCGTTTATAAAAAGCTTTAAGGGCACTATAGCCATGCCATCGGTAAATGAGTTCGATATCTTTTTCAGTTCCCGTTTGTGTAATAACAGCTTCCTATCGCGCAAGGGGGCGTGATTATAAAAAGATGCCTTGCCATATTCTGTAATATGCAAACCCTTCACAAACAGTTCACCCTTCTCAAAAAAACAAAAGGCTTCTGTAATAGTTGCTTTACCTTCACGTATTGATTTTATTTCAGTGCCCAGCAGTTTTATTCCTGCTATGTAAGTATTAAGCAAGGCATACTCAAATGAAGCTTTACGGTTCTTAATATTTATCTGTTTCTCCTTTTCCACAAATTCAACTATATAGTCCTTATCTGATAATATACATTTTACCCCAGCCTTTATTGAAGTACGAATCGGCTTCAGTAGCCATGTGATCAATGCTTTGGTTATCGATAGATGTAGTTACCTTATACAGGTAAACACCATTTGCCAGCTTGCTGCCAAACTGGTCGGTACCATCCCATGCATATTGTGTTATGTTACGACCAATGTGCAAGGTGCCTAATTCATTTTCAGTTATCTCACGTACTACTTTCCCTGTTATAGTCATTATCTGTATTTTGAAATAGGTTGGTAACTGATCACCTGTAATAGTAAATACAAACCGTGTAGATGTAGAGAACGGGTTCGGGTAGTTAAGTATATTAGTTATAGTTGACTTATTAATTACTACAAAATCTACCTTATACGAATTGCTTGCAGCCAAGTTGCCCGACTGGTCAGCCGCCTGCACTGTCAGTTCATACGTTCCATCACTCAATGCAGGTTCATACTGTACCTTACATCTGTTATCGGGTAATACAGCCGGGGTAAACTGCAACTGATTAAAATATATACGCTGCGGAACAGGGTTACTTACATTTCGTATATATACTGCGAATTTACCCGTGTCGCTATAATTCAATACAAGGAACTTATTATTGCTTGTAAGCTCCATCAGAATATTGGGATGCGGAGATACAATATCGTTATTCAGAATATGTATCCCATCAAATGTAACATCGAGCAATGGGCTGTTCTTATTACCTTCCGCCACAAACGTTTTCCTTACATAGTTATTAAAGTAATATTCCTCAGGCCTTGTTTGAGATAAGTACGGAGGGTTTACTTCGAGCCAGATATTATTGCTTCCATTGTATGGGTTCGATGAGGTTTTTGAAGATATCATGGTTGTATCTCCGGGGTTTAATTTTTTAGTAGGCTTCAGGCCTGCAATATAATGTGAGGTGCCATTCGGATCAACTACCCATGAATTCACCATCATGCTATCCATTGCATAATCGCCCACATTTTGTACAACAGTTCTAAAACGAACGGTATCGCCACCATATAATGTGTCCTTATAAAACGAATAATATATAGACGGATTAACTGCTACCTCAGGCACAGGAGTGTAAAATACCTGCCACTTGTTCATCTGTGCCGGTGTATGTGTAACCGCATCTTTCGTATACAGCATAAACTGCAGGTACGGATATTGTTTAGGGTTCACTGAGCTTACATACATATTAGCCACTGCAGGTGTTACACCTTTTACCAGTATCGAAGCGTTTCCGTTAACATCAATTGTATTTATATTCAATCGTACACTATCCACGGCATTTTTTACAAGCGGGTGCTGCCTCCACGACACAGAATCCCATTTTTGTGCAGGGCCTATAATAGGGCTTACCATACTTCCGAATGAATTGTTATTGGAAAGGTTTGTTGTAAATGTTAGTGTAGAAGTTGAGTTAACTCCTATATATAATTTTGCTGAAGCCGGATTCCCTTTTTGAACAAAAAAGAGCCATGGCACAGTATCAGGTGTTGTTAAAATAACAGGATTTGCACCCAGCTTGATCAGGTCCGTCTTTAATTTTGCCTGGGTACTACTCAACATCGATTCACGGAAGCTATACATCAAAATATAATCGCCATTCGGAATGGTATTACCACCTAATACATTTTCAAGCCCGTGAATAGCATTGGAGTCATTGTACCAGAATAAGAACCTGTTGTCGGGGTAATTGCAAAAAGATGAAGAAGACCCATTATCGTTACTGAAATTATAACTCTGGGTTGACCAAGGGTTAAGGCTCACAGCATCTATTACTGCAAGGTTAAATGCAGGTGTTGGCGTACAACTATTCGATGCAGCCACATTCAGATCGAGCGTATAGCCGGTTGCAAATGCACCCCCCGGGTATGTTGAAAGATACGGCCCCAGCGGAAGGCCAACTGTTGTAGCTGTGAGCGTTTTACCGGTCGGGTTAAACACCCAGTCGCGCTGACTAATATTTTGTTGCAGATACGTATACTGGTTATTTTCAAACTGAAAATAGTGCGATTGCCCCCAGCCTGATTTTCCACGTATATACTGAAATGAACTGTTCTGCCAGCCATAGTCTTTTATATCACTTGTGTCGCGCCGCACACGCCAGTAATACACGGTACTGTCTTTTAACATAAGCTGTACCGTACCCTTTGTAGGGTTAGTAATAATAGGTGGTGCAAATGGTGTGCTTACCCAAGCATTCCATGGTGCGCGTATCACTCCGCCTTTGGCATTAATTACCATCGATTTCAGGAAACCACTGCTAAAGTTTATGGTAGTGTCTACCTGAAAAACATAATTATGGGCCGATGCAAACGGGTCACCGGTAGAAGCTTTAAGGGTTGCAGTATCTTTAGGTATTATGGCAAAATTGTAAGGATATATAGGAATTATATCTCCCGATGTTATCAGTACACTGATCTTTGATACATCGTTATTCGACTTTGTAATTTCTTTCAACAGGTTAGCAGGGTCAACCTTAACCGAAAAGTAATTCATCCCCACTCCGTTTATCTTATCTACCGGATAGGTAAGTATAGTATCACGACGATAGTAAATTCCATTCAATGTAATGTTCCTGGTAACAACTGAATTATTGCCCGGAAGGATACGGTCTATTTCAATCTGCACCGGTTGGTTTACCGCCTTGGCAAGGTTCAATATACTTAGCTTAACCTTAAAAGAATCTATTTGTGTTGTAACGTTCGATGGAATGAATGTAAGGCTGGTATCGGTAACTGCATAGTCTGGCAACGAATCATTTGGGGCAATGGTAATGGCAGGGTCACCATCTAACTGCATTTGTAAGGCAATGTCATAATACATCCTGATGTCTGCAAGACCACCTGCATTTTCAATTGCTCCTGCGGTTTTTTGCATACAACTTCCCATAGTGTTACCATACAGTGTTGTTGAAAAATTCTTGTACAGGAACTGTGAATAAACCCCCAAATGAAACAATTCACCCAGCGCATCCATGGCAACGAACCCGATAGAACCTTTTTGATCGAGCACAAATTGTTCACTTGTACTTGAAATAGCACCACCTGAAGGCTCATAAACATCACCTGACAGGCAAGCCAGTGCCAATACCATAGGGTATTTACCAACATTATTATAGTCAGAGGGCGCATCAAGGTTAATGTCGAAATTAGTTCCTGAGGCATGGCCGAAAAAAGTCATAAGTGCAACACCATTATTAATAAGGTTGCTAATAGAATCAGACAATGTTATTTGAATAGGTGATGTCGAAGTTTTTTGAATGGTATATACATTAGCACCTAGGTAAACTCCTTCTGCATAGGCAGAGTCTACTGCCAGGAAACTCATAATTGCATTATGCTCAGGCCCCGAATTTCCACCTGCAAAATGAATAATATTCTTCATCCATAAAGCCGGCGTATTTCCCTCATACGTTTTTACCTTGTTCAGGTAATACATTACTTCAGTACCATTTGTAGCAGGCAATCTGCCGGTTGGTATAGCTGGCTCAACCGAAGTGGAACCAAATGATGGATTTAAACCTGCGGTTAACAACATATCAGATGAAGGAGACCCAAACGATGGAACAAGTGTGGCATTATAGTTGCCTGTATCTTGCCTATACAAATTTGAGTGAATAGCTTTACCGATAAGGAACAAACCGGCAGGTGGTGAGTTAACAGCCGACTTACTGATTATATAACTGCAAAAATTGCGAATAGCTAAAGGATCTTTTACTATACCATAACAAAACTGGTCATACAACTCTTCAACATTTGCAAACACAACATTGGTTCCGTACTTATGTTGCCTGTACGATGCATAAGCATTAGCTTCAGACTCAAGTACTGATGGATATACTATTATATAAGCCGATTTATATGCACTGTTAAAAGAAGTAAATCGCCCATTGCCGTTCACCCCGACCGGTATAAGCTTAGCAACCTTGTTTACCTGCGCATCAGCTGTTATATAGCATTGCCTGGTTGAATTAGGAGTATTGGGCATTAATACTTTAAAGCCTGCTTTTTGTGTAACCATGTATCTGCTGTGGTTGGTCATATCGTATAAACGAACTGTATCACCTGCACCTACACTAAGATTGCTGAGGTCAAGATATGTTTTTGCTTCAGCAGTAGTATCGTTTACAAACATCATAAAGTTTGATGCGCCTCCTAAATTGGTAGTATGCGGGTATTGAACAAATACATACGATACTCCTGAATAATTACCGTTAGTTGCAATTGCTATAGGTGCACTATAAAATGTAATAGAAGGGGAAGTACCCACTAATTTACTGGCAGGAACATTATACTTTTCCAGGAACGGAGCAAAGGCAGCAAAAGTAACATCAGTAAGATAGCCGGACGCCCATGAAGCACTAACCTTCATTTCATGATCAGGAGGGCTGTTATCACCTATTGTTGATTGCCCTTCAAAGAAAGTGTTTACACTGGCAGTGTGGCCGTTTGCGTAAACATTGCTAACACCTGTAAGGTTAATTGTTTGTGTACCACCCATTGGAATTTCATTGAAGAACCATCCTGTAGCATACGTGTATCTCGAGTCATTAACATCATCCCCGCCTACCGGATGCCTTGCACCGGCACAGTAATAATTATTCCCGAAGTTTACGGATTGCGCCATAAAATACGGGAAGGCAGTATTTGAAGAGAAAGTTGTATCAGTTACTGCAACTGTCATTCTTCTGTTAGTACCAGGAGAGTTGTTCCATGTAAGGTAATAGGTTGAAGTATCGTTGAACATACTATAGTACGGGTTAGGTACCTCGCTGATATTACTATCAGGATATGCGGTTATGCCTGCATATAGCATAGAGTCAGATGCTACAACATCATTTTTTATTAATGCGCCTGTATTATGCTGGCCGTAGAACTCAATATAATCACCTCCGGTTTTGGGGCCGTTAAACACACCATCAGCCTCTCCCCGCACATAAATATATTGCTCCTGTCCGTGAAAGAATACTTGAAAAGTACGCGGATCAACAAATGCCAGCGGAATACCGGCAGCGGCCAGTGTTGCAGAATCTAAACGGTAAATACCGTCTTTAACAACTTTTATCTTATAATAATTCTGTGAGTAAACAATCCACTTATTAGCCTGTGCAAAAACAAGAATAGGAGCAAGAATACATACTAATGAGAGGTATAATTTCTTCATTTATGTTTTCTTATTAATATCAAACTTTATAGAAAAAATGTTTGAGTATAGGGCCACCGATGCGTTACCAATATTGGTTAGGGCATAATCGAGCGAGAAAGATTTTATTTTGATCCCTACCCCGAAATCAGGCTGAACGGTTGTAATAGCCTTACCGGTTACATCGGTACTGTTCTGAACATTACTAACGCCTCCGCGTAAAAATATAAAACCCTTATACCCAATTTCGAGCCCAAAGTGAGGGTCAACGCTTACCGGGTTTGAACTGATAAGGGTATTTCTTTTACCATCAAAGGTTATGTCTGTTCCCAATTCGGTTAATAGCGATACTTTATCTCCGAACATCTTAAACTTTCTGCCTGCGCCTAATAATAAACGTGGCAAAGTTACTTCCACGCCATCTTCAGGAATTGTATTGCCTGTTTCCTGGAACACTTGCTGGGTTGCCTGGTCAAGTGTATAGGTCCATGCATTAAATGTTGAAGTAGCATCGCGCAATACAGCGCCGAACAGCCATTGCTTGTATTTATACTGCGAGCCTATATCAAAACCAAAGCCCCATGCGCCAGCAAAATCACCCACTACCCTACGCACTATTTTAACATTCACACCCATTTGCAAACCCGGTATGCCATAATTACGGGCATAGGAAAGAAGAAAGCCATAATCGGCTGCTGAGAAAGAAGTGATATTATTATAATCAACATTTCCCGATGCATCTATCAACTGAGTAGTATTAGGTATATCATCTACACCAAACCGGATAGCAGTAAACCCAAATACACTGTTACTATCAATTCGATATGACAAAGCACCATAATCGTACTTGGCAATACCGGCAAAATATTCAGCATGCATGAGTGAAAACTCCATATTGCTTTTAATATTCAGCAAACCAGCAGGGTTCCAATAGCCGGCTGTTACATCATCAACCGATGATACTACCGAATTACCCATAGACAATGCTCTGGCACTCACGCCAATCTGCAAAAATTCATCACTGTATTTAGGCGCCTGGGCATTAACAATGGTAAACGAGCATAAAAATGCTATACTAAGCAATAGTTTTATCTTCCTCATATCTTCAACAAATATAATAAATTATGTGCTAAATAACTGCTAAAAGCCATGATTATTGCATTAAATGAAGGATATTGTTGAATAATGGCCCGTATAGGTTTTACTGGCAATATTTTTTTAAAGAGTCCTTAGCATACTCACTACCAAGCCTGATTGCTTGATTCAAATCTAAACAGCAACCGTTTTTGTCCCCTAATTTCATTTTTGCATATGCTCTATTGTTATAGGAGTCCATATCAGTAGAATCTAATTCAATAGCTTTTCCAAAATCCACTATTGCATCATTATATTTCTTCATGGCACTTTCTGTTCTCCCACGATTATAATATGCATAAGTAAAAACGGGATCTAACTTAATACTTTTGTTATAATTCTGAATTGCTCTTTCATAATTTTTCAATTTAAATTCAGCTAATCCTGTATTATAATAAGGTATTGGCTCAGTAGAGTCCAGTTCTATAGCTTTACTGTAATCTTTTATCGCATCAGTGTATTCATTAAGTAAGTATTTTACGAATCCTCTATTCTCATATGCAAGTGTAGCATATGGATCTAATTTAATTGCTTCATCATAATTGTCAATTGCAAGTGCATAGCTTTTCAACCCATAGTACGCGTCTCCTAAGTGGCAATATGAAATTGCATCATTTGGATCTAATTGAATTGCCGTCTGGCAATCTTGGATTGCTGTTACATAATCATGCCCATGTATATATATCAATGCACGATTGCTATATGCAATTCTATAGTTAGGGTTGAGCTTAATAGCTTTAAATAAATCGCTTAGGGCGTCTTTGTAATCTTTGTTCCCATCTTCCAACATTCCGCGATTATTATAGGCTGGAGCATAATCTGGTTTCAATTCAATTGCCTTATTATAATCATTCAATGCATCTTTATGGTTATTCATATCTTCTTCCAGGCTTCCCCTTCCAACATAAGAATTTGCAAAATTTGGGTTGATTTCAATAGCCTTATCAAAATCTTGCTTAGCTCCTTGGTAATCTTTCATCTCTTGCCTAGTCGCGCCTCTGTCAGTATAGGCTATAACATAATCCGGGTCCAGCTTAATTGCTTTGTCATAATCTTCTAATGCTGCCCGATAATTCTTTTTCGAATCCTCAGCTTCACCCTTTTTGACAAAATTTATTGCCTCTACATTTGAACAGGCATAGAACAAACAAGCAATTCCGTATACAATTAAAACATTCTTCATTCGAAATCTTAAATCTACTATTCTGAAATTATTTTTACTGGCAATATTTCTTATACTCTTCTTTCGCACTGCCATCACCCATATCACTTGCTTTTTTAAGGTCAGCACAGGCGTCTTCTTTATCTCCATCCTGTTCCTTAGCTATTCCCCTATCGTAATACGCAACTCTATCTTTAGGAGCCAGGCCTATCGCTACATCATAATCAGTAATAGCATCCTTGTACATATTCAATCGGTATTCCGATATTCCACGAGTTACATAAGCAGTTTCATCTTTTGAATCGAGCGAAATTGCTTTGGTGCAATCTTTTATAGCATCTGTGTTCTGCCCCTCATGGTGTTCGGCCAGGGCACGATCTACGTATGCTGTTTCATCATTAGGGTCGAGCTCAGTTGCTTTGTTATAATCTTGCATGGCACCCTGGTAATCGTCGGAATGTGTTTTGGTTAAGCCACGGTTAACATACGCACTTTCATATGTAGGGTCAAGTTCAATAGCCTTATTAAAATCGAGTGTAGCAGCAGTGTAGCTACCCAGATGCATTTTTGATGTAGCCCTATCGTAAAATGTAGTTGCCGATTTAGAATCGAGTTCTATGGCTTTGTCATACGCAACAATTGCAGCTTTTGAATCGAAGATCCTTTCTTTCAATAATCCAATGTATATGTAAGCATTTGCAAAGTTTGGCTCCATACTTACATATTTAGTAAAGTCTTTTATTCCTTCGTAATTATCTTTTGCATGGTATTTCGATATTCCACGATAATAATACGCATTGGCATAATTTGAATCGAGTTGAATGGCCTGGTCGAAATCCGCTATAGCTTCCTTGTATTTTTTAAGGGAGTCATCAGCCTTTCCTTTTTTCATAAATGAAGATGCCTGTGAATAGGCATTGTTAATTGAAAAAGAAAGTAATACGACAGCAAGTATAATTTTTTTCATGAAAAGTATGAGATGAGTTATTTGTTTCAAAGCTACAATACAAATTTACATCGTATGAAATTTGCCATACTAATTATTAACCGGTCAAATTACGAGCCCTTCAGGCCTTGCTGCTAATTATGAATATTAAATTTATAATTACTACATTTGCTCTTATCCATTCATTAAAATTAATCACCATGAAAAAGAAAAACTCACCTTTTATTTACTTAGCCCTTCTTGTGCTCATTTTTACGGTTTGCAGCCGAAATATTTCAGCACAGAATATTTCAAAAAGTGAGCAAAATGAACAAGTGTTGGCTTACTGGAAACAAATGCAACATTTTGTAAAAAAGAAGCTTGCTATAAGTAAAGAAGAGAATATTACTTTTCTCAGGTTTTATAGTACTTCAGTAGATTCAGACAACATAATCTTCAACAAGCAGGTTAGAAGCGGTGCGCTGAATATTACAAATGTTGGAAACTATATTGATAACATAGTAAACAAATACGTAAATAA
>Ga0206856_10061_pt1 | contig 36994 bp, 26 predicted proteins | sample Alteio_BWOrgCont_48_FD_152630 | JGI IMG/M metagenome (GOLD analysis project Ga0206856, IMG submission 152630) | Enriched cells from forest soil in Barre Woods Harvard Forest LTER site, Petersham, Massachusetts, United States -... | ecosystem: Environmental > Terrestrial > Soil > Temperate forest >...
GTCAAAGCAACAATAGGCAATTTGGATCCGCTGTGCTTTCCCGTTCCCTCCTGCAATGTCACCCCGAAAATATTTGGCCCGTATTCAGGCCAAACAACCTTCATCAGCATCGCGACGTCATTGCTGGCAGCAGTAAAATCATATTCAATAAAACCTGCCCCACCAGCATCCAAGTTCAGAGGATTGCCTGCATATTGTTCCTCGGCTCCCTCACCATTAAAACGGAAGTCTATGTAGCGTTCTTTACTCCACTGCCGATAATAATATCGCAATGAATATTTCGTTCCCACTCTCAATCCACCGAAATTCATTTTGATTATGGTGCCATTTGTAAGGTCGAGCGTTTTGGTCATCACAAAACTCATATGCATCAGCATATGCAACATCGCGCCATCAGCCTGAACGTCAGCTCCGACAAGCTCCCCAATAGTAAAATAATCATCAGTATCAAGAAAACCGTCGCCAGCGGGAACAGCTGCCGAAATGGACCATGTTCCGCCATGATTGGTGTCGCTTCCGCTGCAAGAAGAATGGATTTCATCAGAACCAGTGGCTCTTCCATGCAAGTGAACCAACTGGAAGGGAACTCCATTAATGCAAAGCGGTTTGTCGCCGCTTCCGAAACTCAGCGCGCACACATACGTGTTGTTGGAATCTATTCCGGAAGCAAGATCAGTTCCGGTGCTAGGCAGGGAGAAGGCTGAAATTGAGCCGGCATGCGCCGAAATGGTTGGATACAACCAGATTGCGATCATCAACAATCTGCTTAAGCGCAACAGATAAGACATAGCACGCGATGCATTGTGACTCGGTAATATTTAATTAAAAAATGATTCTGTCCAGTAAAGATTCCCACACCAGGGGGGCTTTAGTGCCATTGTTGGTTTTTTATTCTCATCCTATTTGGCATGAAACTTTGGCGGCAATTAATCTCGCTGTCGGAGATACCCTAGTTTTAGGGTATAGCTAGTTTTTGAGTCGGGTCCTATATTCAAGGCACCACAACTTAATGTTTCTATTAAAAAGTGAAATTGATTGTGTGCGTTGGGTTTGCGGTAGACCAAAACGAAAAAAGTATTAACCATCACCCATCGTTAGCAGTTTCCCTAATACAACTAAGAAGGATAAACTTCCTAAACTATGAAAAAAACGTGCCAACTCAGATGGAAAGTCGCAGCCGGCCTTTGCATGGCTCTATTAGTATTTGTAAGTTCCGCCTCGGCTTCTTTGGTCATAACTGGCGCATATCAGCAATCAGGTTCAAGCTTCACCCCGACTTGGACGGTTGCCCCTAGTTTGATTGCTGGAGCATCCCCGATTGATGAGTCGGGTAATTTCACCAGTGAGGGGAATACGCCCGGTGTTTCTGCTCTGACGGATGGGGTGATTGGTCCTGTTCCTGGCAGCTACAACATTTTCGCTGCGGGCGGCTCCAGCGCGGGCAACTCGGTGACCTATGCGCTGCCCGCCCAAACCTATGGATATAACCTCACAAACATTACGGTCTACAGCGGATGGGGAAATGGTGGTCGCGTTGGCCAAGGATACACCGTTTTGTATTCCACCGTGGCCAACCCGACGATTTTCATCGTGTTGACCAACGTCTCTTATTCCGCCGGGCTTAGCGGCAATAGTCCCAACAATCCGATCAGCATCCAGGTTCAGTTGAGTGACTCGGCCGGTGGGGTAATTGCCTCCAACGTTGCGGACATTGAGTTTAACTTTTCCAGCCCGAATGCGAACGATGAAAATGGCGGCACCGGTTATTCTGAAATCACCGTGCAAGGGACTCCGGCTGCGACGAGTAGTGTTGTGGCTTCGCCAGTCGTAATAACGGGTTCCACCGAGAGCGGCCCCGCCAATTTCACGCCCGATTGGACGGCGGAAACGCCTGACTTGCTTTTAGGATTGGCACCCACCGTCGCCGACGGGTCATTCGTCAATGAGAATTGCGTTAATGGGGCGTCGGTTTTGACGGATGGTATAATTGGGACATCCGGTGACGAATCTGGATTTGCTTCTTGCGGTTATGACGGTGGTACAACGCTCATTTATACGCTCACCAATTCTGTCAATGGATCGGATGTGACCAACATCGTGGTTTACAGCGGCTGGGCCAATAATGGTCGCGAGGGCCAGTATTACACGATTTCCTATTCCACCGCGAATCAGCCAACGGTCTACATCCCCATTACCACGGTTTTCTACCTTCCTGCGGACACCAACGGCGCACCGGCATGCCGGGTGGCTGTGAATACCTCCACCGGCGTTCCCCTGGCTAAAAACGTAGCCAATCTAAAGTTTGACTTTGCTACTCCTCCGGGAGCTTCCGGCTTCAACAATGGCTGGCAAGGGTATTCTGAAATCATTGTACAAGGCATCAACTCCGTTCCGCCGACAAATGGTCCATCGCCTTATCTGGTTCAGGACACCACGCCAAGCTACGCCGAAACCGTCGTGGGCGATCAGGTAGTCTTCTCAGCAGTTTACAGCAACACCCCACCAGCCAGCTTGCAATGGCTGGTCATCAAATCCGGAGTGACGAATATCATTTCCGGCGCGACCAATTCAACGCTGACGCTCAACAACGTGCAAGTATCCGAATCTGGCACCTATTTGCTGGTAGCTACCAATCCGACCGACGGTACTGCGCTGCCTACATATAGCACGGGTGCTCCGTTGGTGGTTGGCAACATCCCGGCGCCCGTGGATGGCGTTATTATTGACTATGCCGGTCAAACCTTTTCCAGCAGCGCCAATTATTTTCCTGCTGTCTGGCCGGTTGACACTAATGACTTGAACCTGACCTTTGGATTTGAATACGGTAGCGGTCAAGGAACTTTGACTTATCCCGCGGGCGGTTTTGGTATTCAGGGTTGCGATGCTGATCCTAGCATTATGAGCGACGGCACGGTTGCTCCTGAGGCTTCATGGCCGGGCGGCCTTTGCGGCTGCGGCAGGATCGACTACGGCGCAGGCTATCAACTGACCTATACGCTGGTCACCAATTCCGCAGCCGATGGTTTGGATATCACCAATATCACTGTTTTCGGTGGCTGGCCAAATACGCAGCATAATGAGCAGGACTATCAGGTTTTATATTCCACAGTGCAGTCGCCCGGAACGTTCGTTCCCTTGGTGACCGCTAGCTATCTTCCGGCAGATCCAAGCGACAGCCCGTCGATTACGCGCACGATACTTGTCCCGGCAAATGGAGTGCTGGCCCACAATGTAGCGGCGTTACAGTTTAATTGGAATCTGTCTCCAATACCGCAGAATGGTTGGGGAGGTTACGCTCAAATCCTTGTCGGTGGCTCGCCTTCGACTGGGCTCGCGCCTGGTTTGACCAACGACGTAACCCCGAACACCGCCTCCGACGTGGTCGGCAGTCAGATCATCCTCACGGCAGGTTTCAGTGGCGCCACCAGTCTGCAATGGCAGGTAAACGGAACCAACATTCCGGGTGCGACGTCATTTACCTTGACGCTCAACAACCTGCAACTCACCGGATCCGGAAATTATTCTTTGGTGGCAACCAATGCAGCGGGAGCAAGTCATAGCAGCGTCTGCCCAGTGACAGTAAATCCCGTGCCTGCGGCGGTTTCAAACGCTGTCGTCAGCATCGCTGCACAAACCTCGCTTGCCGCGCAATTCACGCCGACTTGGGATCCGTCGCAGTTGATCAACAGTCTGATCTATAACCAATCGCCCAGTGCTTCTGGCAATGGCAGTTTCACAACTCCAGATGGCAATGGTGAAAATGCAAATACGCCGGTAATTCTGACTGATGGCAGTTGGGGATATTGGGATGTCAGTGGAGATGAATCAACGACTACCTGTATGGGAAGCGACGCGGGTGCCGGCAATTTTGTGACCTATACCCTGTCTGGCTCGGCGAACGGATATACCATCACCAACATCATGTCAGCAGGCGGTTGGTCTAATGATGGCCGTGATGCACAGGCCTACACGTTCTACTATTCTACCGTGGCGGATCCGACCAATTTCATCCCGTTGGCGGTTGTTAATTACCTTCCGTCAAATCCAGTGGGAATTTCCACCACTCGGGCGACAATCACGCCAGCAAGCGGGGCCTTGGCCACCAATGTCGCAGCGGTAATGTGGAGCATGTTCAATCCTCCCTCCTTGAATGGTTACGAGGGTTATGACCAACTTGCGGTCTACGGTTCACCTTCCGGCCCCCTGTTCATCGCACCGTCAATCACTTCGATCTATGAATCTGGTGGAAACCTTATTGTTTCAGGCACTGGAGGATATCCGCTTAATAGCAGCTATACCTGGCTAAGCACGACCAACTTATCGCCGCCAGTAGTCTGGACAACTAATAGTACGGGGACTCTGGATGGAACCGGATCCTTCTCAAACTCCATACCGATCAGTGCTACACAGAAAGCAAAATTTTTCTTACTGCGAATACCTTGAGGTTAGGCATAGGTTAAACAGTGATGGCCCGGGGACGCAAGTCCCCGGGTATCCTTTTGTAGCAGACGACGAATCAATTAGGCAGCGAAAATGGAGTCGCCTTAAAACATTAACAGGTTGTTACGAGCATGAAGACAAAATTTAACGAAGTAATTGATGCTCGCGTGAATACGCGGAAGGCGTTTACGCTGATTGAATTGCTGGTCGTGATAGCGATTATCGCTATCTTGGCGGCAATATTATTGCCAGTATTGGCTCAGGCCAAGAAAAGAGCGCAGGGCATCAGTTGTGTGAATAATTTGAAGCAGCTCGCGCTGGCGGTGACTGTGTATGCCGCTGATTTCCAAGATGCCATTGTTCCAAACGGTACAGATGGAGATATCGGTTGGGTTACGGGGGATGTGAGAGCGCTCCCGGAGGCTACCAACGCCACTTCTTTAATACAAGGTCTGTTGTGGCCATATATCCAAAACGTTAACAATTATATGTGCCCCGGAGACATGTTTCAAGTCCAGGGGACCACTGTGCAGCGTGTTCGCAGTTATTCGATGAGTTGTATGATGGGCAACAATCTGGGTGCTGCTGGTGCTGGTGCTCATGCAGGCATCAAGGAAAACCTTAAATTAAGCTCGGTGCGCAACCCTGGCCCCAGTGACGCGTTTTTATTTGCGGGTGAACAAGGCGGCGCCAATCCCTCTACGGACTACACCAGCATAGACGATGGCTATTATGCCGTAGGCTATACGAGTACCGGCCCGGCATGGTGGAGCGTCCCCGAGAGTCGGCACGGCAACCATGGCCAGTTTTCATACGCTGATGGGCATGCTGCCATCATGAAATGGTTGGAACCCAAAACCCAGCATCTAACCGGGAACATCGGCGGGACACTCGGCAACAACCGAGGGGCGTACGACGACGTCGATCTTCATCGTATATGGTTGGCGACCTATGCTGCAGGTGGCTATTTACCAGGATATCCACCCCCCGCATGGTAAATGCTCCTTTTGCCTATCTTCCGTCACAAAAAAACTACGCTTCAAAACTGCTTACAACTAAACACGACCAACCTAGTCTCTCCGGACTGGATAACAGAAGCCAATTTTGTGGCCGGCTCAACCTCCATCTCAGTCACCAACGCAATCACAGGCACAAACCACAAATTTTATCATGTCATCGGTTTTAAAGCAATTTTTTCACGCATCCGTATCATTATTCGCATATGCGCCTAAAGAAATGACCGTGAAAAAGCGACTAGTAGTAAATGCCTGGCTCGCTGTAATAGCCAGATTCTTATTTATGAAAAACGCCTTATTGGTTCTTATTTTTCTCAATTTTGCAGTTCCGGGTTTCGGAGCGTCATTAATTTTCAGAGATCCTGAACACAAGCTTTTGACGTTGAGTGATGGTCAAGGACAGCTGACGCTTCAGCTCAATTACAACGCCGGCTGTGTGGTAGATCAAATTAATGTACTTGGCCGAAACGTACAGGGGATGGCTTACACCGGTGTTCGCATCGGCGATGAGTGGTTTACATCGAGGATGGCAAGCAACGTAGCTATTTCAATGGACAAAACTGCTGTCATAGTGACCGGCATCAATTTTGGCAAGTCAGGCGAGGAAGTTCGAGAGACGTGGAAATTCACATCCTTGCCGAATCGTATTGCGTGGCAAATCACGCGAAGATACTGCACGAACGCGGCAATTGCGGAAATGGCGTTGCCAAAATGGGAGTTCGGCAACGTGACCAATTGGACGGGGGGAATGCTGGATAACGGAGGCGTGGTTTTGGACAAATATTTAGACCACGCGAACGCAACTTACGGTAGCCACTTTGGAACCGTTACTTTCTGGAATAACAAGTTTAATGACTGCCTGCGCATTGAATCAAGTTTCAAAACAAATCTTTTTGGAGCTGGACTTTTCACGCGCCAGACCAACGATGCTTTGACATTCTGCTATGCGGTTACGGCAGAACAGCTAAAAACAAAACATGGACAAAGTCGGTTTTTAGGAGACCGTCAGGACCTATGGCAACCGTTTCTAGTGCAGCCGTCTGAGGTGACGGCGGAATTTACTCTACAACCATTGGAATATGACAAAGCGTATGATCGCGGCCGTTTCGCCGGATTGGATGGGAACAACATCAACGAGTTGCTAAATACTGTTGCCCGCTATGGTACGATTGATTCGCAATTGATCGGCGGCAATGGCTGGCGCTCCGGTTACATTTGCCTGCACGAGCCATTTTTTGCGGAAATCGCCGCGGCTCTGGATGCCGGGGATTACACCCACAATCTCGCGGCTTTTCTGGACAACGCCCGCGACCATGCCATTGAAAGTGATGGCCGGGTGAAATCACGCTGGTGCTATGGACCTTGGGATGCCATGCCGGGCACGTACGATGAATCCGGCTTTTATGAGGCGCAATGGGGTTATCTTATGGATTCCCAGCCAGATTACGTAATGAATGTGGCCGAGCTCTTCTATCTCACTGCTGACAGGAAGTGGCTGGCCAGCCACAAAGACTCCTGTGAGGACGCCTTGGAATTCTTGATGCGCCGGGAAGTTGGGAATAGCGGATTGGTGGCGATGATGACCGATTCTCACAAGCAGAATCGAAGCAGTGACTGGATTGATGTTATTTGGGCGTCCTACGAGAATGCATTTGTCAACGCTCAACTTTACGCCGCGCTCAATCTTTGGGCCGGCGCTGAAGCAGCGTTGAACGACACGGATAAAGCTGAGGCTTACCGTAATTTCGCCGTGAGACTCAAAACTAGTTTCAACAAGTCTACGGCTGAAGGCGGCTTTTGGGATGCAACCAATCAATGGTATATCTATTGGCGTGATAAAGATGGCTCCGTTCATGGTAACAACCTCGTCACTCCGGTAAATTTCGCAGCTATTGCTTATGGGCTCTGCGACGACCCAGCACGCAAAAAGGCCATTCTTGATCGAATGGAAATCGAAATGAAAAAGGAGAACTTGTTCTCCTGGCCGCTCAATTTTTTCCCTTATGGACCAGATGATGGTGCGGGAAGTAATTTTCCTAGTTACGAGAACGGCGATATTTTTCTATCTTGGGGAGAATTGGGAGTACGCGCCTATTCTACATACGATCCGTCAATTGCACTTAAGTATGTAAAAAATATACTGGACCGCTACGCCAAAGACGGGCTTTCTTTTCAACGTTACCTGCGTCGGTCTCAAAGCGGCGAAGGCGGCGATATTCTTGCAGGAAATTGCATGCCGATTGTCGGCCTCTTTCGGGACATTTACGGCATCCAGCCCCGTTCCAACTGTCTTTATCTGGATCCGCACTTGACTAGCGAACTCAACGGGACAACGATTCATTATAAACTGCGCGGTCAAGTCTATGAGATCGGACTGGATTCGGAGGCCAGCCAGATTACTGCCGGAAATACAACAATTCGCAGTCCACATCCCTTCGCCGTCAACGCTACGGACGCCGGATTACAATATTTCCATGGCCAGGAATCGGACTGGTCTTTGTCAATCCAGTCGCTTAAAGGGATGGATTTGACAATTCAAATTGTGAATTGGCCGCATGCTACCGACGGCGCTCGGATATGGATCGAGTCTTGTCAGCATGGGAACGCAGAAATCTTGCATGTCATCAGGGGGCTCAAGCCGGAAGCTGATTACGTGCTTTATACTGATGGCAAGGCCGTTAAATCGCTTCGGACTGATAACGCTGGGCAGCTCAAATTTAAAAATGGATTAACTCCTAACATGCAAAGACAATTTATGATTAAGTGCATCAATTAAACTGCATACACGCAATGGTTGTCACTGCAAAATATAAGGTCTGAATTGTCCGAGTCAGCCTTAAACATTAAATCGCATACGTTAGCCTTATATTCGATTTACTAGGTACGGTGGTTAGTCGATCAGCTCAATAGTTTTGGATTTTGATTGTATGTCTTCAGAATGAACTCCCCAAAGATGGTATTGGCCCAGGCGAACCATGGGCGGGTGTATTTGTTTGGGTCGTCCTTGTTGAACGCCTCATGCATAAAACCTGTGCCGGCATGGGTTTTATGGAGCGTCACCAAACATCGGCGGATTTCAACATCGTCAGTACTGGTCAATCCCTCGACGATCAAACCCAATGGCCAAATCATGCCCGTGCCCACGTGTGTTCGAGCTATGGCGGCAGCGAACTTTGAAGTTGTTTGGAGATGTCATATTTCCATTGTGTGCCGAGATCCTGAACCGATTTGCCGGTGTGCTGCCTCCAGAAACTGTCAGTGTAACTTCCCTGGCGCAATGCGGCGTTCACTTCAGTGACAATGTTTGAATCGTAATTTTCCGTGACCCAATTCAAAAAGTTCGCCGAAATACGATAGCTATCGTTATAATGCGGTGAGAAATTCTTCCCCAATTTGCGCATCCAGACAATGTCCGCGCCGTGGCTTTGCGGCTCGTATTTAAACCAGCGGACGTAGTCGGCCATGCCTTCGACTAACCAAGTGGGCGCGTTGTCAAAATGATATTGCTGGACGACGTGCACGGCTTCATGCACCAGAGAGCCGACTGCCTCGCCGTTCATTTGGTCCGTGCACCAGCCAGCACTGGCAAAGACGTTTGTGCCGGTGGTGTAGGCGACTCCATCCATCGGCATGATCGTCAGATAATATGCAGAGGGAGCGGTATACCCTGGGCTGGGCAACAAAGCGACTATTTTAGGATACCATTCGGCGAGGACGGGCGCGAGTTTGTTTTCGGCCCAATCGGTCAGCTCTGGCGCGGCGGAGGTATCAATGGCGATGTCGCATTTTCCATCCACGGTTTGGATGACGTACGGAGGCCGGGACGCCTCCGCGGTGGAATCCTGCTTAATGATTTCGATGCCGCTGATTTTGGCGTTCTGGTCCGGACTATTCTGAGTGGCAGCCACGTGGATGCTAATATTGCCGCGGCGGTTGGGCATGATATTTCTGAACTCCTTGACCAGCGCCTTGTCCATTCCGCCGGCCGCCGAGTAAATGTCAAAGTTACGCAACACGGGGCGGCGGTTGATGGACACGTTTTCTAGGCGGGTACCGGCGCCGCTATCGAAAATTTCCGCGAAGTGCAGTCGCACGATATAATGTTGATTTTTTGGCACAGGAAAGCTGTACGTGAAATTGTTGCCGTAGCGTTCGCATTGATAGACGCCATCCGGGGCGGCGTTTTGCGCGCTAGTGTCCACCGGCACATCCTGATGATTCTCGCCCCCGTCATTCATAACGGGGTCGGGAACAAAATCGCCGACTGCTTCGTCGCTCCCACAGACAACGCGGATGGGCAGCTTCCAATCAACCGTTTCGTTCGTCGACGCGGCCGGAGGCAACGGAGGATAGTGGGTATCCGCGGGCATGGTGGCGGGCGGCCGGTCGGCGAGCGCGGTGCCCCATTGCGTGTTCGCCTGCGGCCCCATCACAAAATGCAACGTATCACCTGAAATGATTTCGTCTCGGGTAATCCATGGTCTTGCCAGAGGCTGGCCATTGAGCGTGACGGACTGAGCGTAAATGTTCTTTGCGCTGTTGTTCTCGGCAATGACCGTAAAGTCGTGGCCTTGATATTTGCCACGGTCTAAATGGACGACGGCTTTGGTGACGACCGGGCTGCCGAGCGCATAAATGCCGCTGTCGGGATTGACGGGATAAATGCCCAACGCGCTGAACACGTACCATGCGGCCATCTCGCCACAGTCCACATTGCCTGGCTCGCCGGATGGTGTGTCGCCGTACAACTGAGGCATCGCCTGCCGCACCCAATATTGAGTCTTATAGGGCGTGCCAGCATAATCGTAGAGATACGCAATATGACAGGATTGTTCGTTGCCGCCGACGTATTGTCCGATGCGGCCGCTAAGGTCCGGCAGGGGTGTGTCTATATATGAGTTCGTTGTAAACAGCGTGTCCAGTTTCTGAATGAAAGGCTCGTCGCCGCCGTAGAGAGAAATCATTCCCGGCACATCCTGTTGAACGGCGAAGGCATATTGCCAGGCATCGGCCTCGGTGTATTCGTCATTAACCATGCCGTTGTCTTTGAACGGAAAGCGCCAGCTTCCATCGGCCTTGCGGCCTCTGAAGAATTGGGTGGTGCGGTCAAAGAGATTGCAGTAGTCGGCAGCGCGCTGATAAAAAAGCTTGGCGTCATCCGCATGGCCAAGCGCTTCGGCCATCCGTGCCAGGCACCAGTCATCAACCGTATATTCGAGCGTTTTCGAAGTCGCCGAGCCACCGGGAGTGGAAGGCACATAGCCAAGAGTTTTGTATGAGTCCAAACCATTTCGGTTCTGCATGGCAGTGTCGCGCATTTGTTGGTAGGCGTTTTCGGCGTCATAATCGCGGAAGCCCTCCAGATAGGCTTCCGTTATCATATCCACGGAATGATAGCCAATCATGCACCACGTCTCATTGCCCCACAGTGGCCAGATGGGCGTGGAATGCTGGTCCAGTTGCGGATACTCGAGCAGCATGGATTGGAGAATGTCATTAACCTGGGCCGGGTGCAGGAGGGTCAACAGCGGCCATTCGGTACGATAAATGTCCCAAATGGAAATTGTCGTGTAATTTTGAAAGCCGGGATTGGGATGATTTTGATGGTCGTAGCCGAAGTAGGTTCCGTCCACGTCGTTGAATGTGACCGGGGCCAGTGCCGTCATATAGAGATTGGCGTAGAAGGTTTTTTCAATGTCAGGATCAAAGGTTTTAATTTGGATGGCATCTAATATTTTTCCCCACTGCTTCCTCGCGGCGGCGCGGATGCCATTAAAATCCCAGCCGGGAATTTCCGCTGAGAGGTTCTTGCGCGCGCCATCAACGCCAGTGCCCGAGATGCCGACTTTGACGAGGATTTGTTCTTTGGCCGTAGTGGTATAGTTGAAGAATGCTTTGACAATTTTTCCGGTGGCCTCATGAGCGCCATCCAACCGCCGCCCATTCAACTCGATGCCAAAGGAATCAAATGGTTTGGAAAATTCCATCACAAAATAAACGACGCGCCGGCCGCCCCAGCCGTTCGAAATGCGATAGCCACTGATAGTGTGATCGTTTTCGACATGCAACGATGTTTCGATGGGGTCATTTCCGATGCCATGCGCCAAATCCAGGATGAAGTGGGACTGATTGGAGGCAGGAAAGGTGTATCTGTGAAAACCACAACGGGTGGTGGCGGTCATCTCGGCAGTGACGCCGGGTGTTTGAAGATATACGCGGTAATAACCGGGCATCGCCGTTTCCTGATCGTGGGAAAATTTTGAGGCATATCCTTCGCCGGGCGAACCGGCATCCAAATGAACGTTGCCAACCGTGGGCATCAACATCACATCGCCTAAGCAACTTGCGCCGGTGCCACTCAGGTGCGTATGGCTAAAACCCAGAATCACGGAATCGGAATAATAATAGCCTGAGCAACCGTCCCATCCTTCGACGCGCGTGTCAGGACTGATTTGGACCATGCCGAAAGGCACTGTTGCGCCCGGGTACGTGTGACCGTGACCGCCGGTTCCCACCATGGATAATGGTTCGTCCTTCGGATTCGGCAATGCGATCGTAGTGAGCGGGAAAAGCAGCCCGATTGCGACAGCCAACGCGGCTATTATTTTATTGGAACACATAAATTTATTAAGTTCGTTTTTCTTAACCATTTACTTTTTTATTTGATGAGGCTGTTTGTCCGGTTGTATTCGGATTTGTTCCCCATTGGCTTGGGGCCGGGCCCATGGTAAAAACAATGGTTGCGCCGTGCTTTACTTTCTCGAAGGGAAGGAATGGCGAGTTCCAATCTTTGCCATTTACTGTGACTGATTGGACATAAATATCTTCATTGGAGAGATTTTTGGCCGTCATTGTGAGCTTTCTTCCATTCGAGAGATGAACAACGGCGCCCGGAATTTGCGGCGCGCCGATGACATAATAGTCGCTTCCGGGACAGACGGGATAAAATCCCAGGCTGGTGAAAATTTCCCACGCGGACATTTGGCCGCAGTCGTCGTTGCCGCAGAGCGAGCCAGGTTGATTGCCATATTGCGTGGAAACAACCTGGTGCAGCCGCTGCGCCGCTTTCCAGGGCACACCCGCACAACTGTAAAGATAGATCATGTGATGGCTGGGTTCATTGCCGTGCCAATACTCGCCAATGCAGCCACGCAAGTCATTGGTCGATAGCGAACTTTCAAATATGTCCGACCTGATGGCGTTAAAGACGGAATCTAATTTGGCAATAAATTGTTGTTTCCCTCCCATCAATTGAATCAAGCCTGGCACATCCTGTGGCGCGAAAAACGAGTATTGCGAACTGGTGGCTTCGGTCACGTCGTCGAGGTTTGTACCGCCACCGAAGATATGCGGGTCGAACGGGGTGCGCCATTGGCCATTGGAAGCTTTGGGGCGCATCCAGCCCATATCGGGATCATAAATGTTTTTGTAATTGGCCGAGCGTTTCATGAAGTAGTTATAATCGTCAGTCTTGCCCAAGGCTTTGGCCATTTGCGCGATACACCAGTCGTCGTAGGCATATTCGAGCGTCTTGGATAGCGATTCGTCCTCTTTGTCGCAAGGAACCCAGCCGAGTTGAGCAAACGCCGCAACGCCGTCGTAATCAGGACTCATTGCGGTTGACTTAATGGCATCGTAGGCATGCTTGGCGTCAAACCCTTTCACTCCTTTCATGTATCCATCCACAATCACTGGCACGGCGTGATAACCGATCATGCACCAGGTTTCATTGCCCTGAAGCTCCCACATGGGCAACAAGTGGTCCACGCTCTGATCGTAGTGGGCGAGGAAGGAGTTGATGAAGTCCGAATCGCGTTTTGAGTCAATAAGCGCCATGAGCGGATCCTCCGCCCGGAAAGTGTCCCACAACGAAAAAACACTGTACTCGTTAAAATCTTTGGCCCGGTGAATATTTTGGTCGAAGCCCCGGTACTCGCCGTTGACATCCTCGTACAGATTCGGCGCCAGCGAAGCATGGTACATGGATGTATAGAAAGTTTCCTTTTGGTCTTGTGAACCTGCAATTTGGATTTTGCTCAATTCCACGTCCCATTTTTCACGGGTAGCCTCCCGCACTTTGTTAAAATCCCAACCAGGTATTTCGGCATCGAGATTTTGCAGAGCGTTGGCCGTGCTCACGGCGGAGATGGCGACTTTGACCTGAATGACGTCGCCATTGCGGGTGTTATTGTATTCGGCGATGAATTGAAGATTGGTGCCGGCGGCTTCCTTGTGGCTGCGAAAACGATATGTGTCGTAAATCACCGGCCTGCCGGCGCTGATGATTTTCGTGTTGTCGAATGGCCGCGAATATCGCGCAGCAAAATAAAGATAGCGCTCCTTGGCCCAGCCGTTGACCAAATGAAAGCCAGTGATCGTGGAATCGTCTTCGATGCGGACGCGCGACTCGGCGATTTTCCATCCGCCGATGACATGCGAGAGATCGGTCAGAATCGCGGCCCGTTCGCTGGCGGGAAACGTGAACCGCAAGATTCCGGCACGCTCCCCGGCGGTGAGTTCCGTTGTCACGGCGGATTTCTGAAGCTTGACACTATAATAGCCCGCAGAGGCGGATTCATCATTATGGGAATAGGTAGATTGATAACCCCTTTCTGGATGATCCGCGTCGCCGGAAACATGCGACTCGCGACCTGCTTCCGGGACGAACAGAAAGTCGCCAAGATCGGGACAGCCGGTGCCCGTGAGATGTGTCAGGCTGAAGCCGAGGATAGTCGGGTCATCGTAAGAATAACCGGAGCAGGTGTTCCAGTTGGTAATATATGAAGCCGTGTCTGGGCTTATCTGGATCATTCCAAACGGCGCCGATGGGCCGGGGTAGGTGTTGCCCTCCTCTCCCGCTGTGCCGACAAATGGGCATATATAATCCGATAAATGGACGCTCCCTTCGCCTCCTTCCGCCAGTTGGGTGACAGCCATGGTTGCTGTCAAAAACAAAATAGTTTTTCCGGTCATTCTCATGATTTTAATTCAAATGTTTAACTCCCGTTTAACTTCTGCGAATGCGTTGACAGCAGATTTCAATTCATCCCGGGAATGTGCCGCTGAAATCTGCGTGCGAATCCGCGCCTTGCCGTTCGGCATGAACGGTTACGAAAATCCAATGAAATGAACGCCTTTGGCCAGCATTGCATCAACAAACCAGGTTGCTAGGGCGGCATCACCCAGCATGATGGGCACTAATTTTGTACGGTCGTAGGCAAAACATAGACATGCGCAAAATCATTTCGATTTGAAGAGCGCTATAAAATTAGCCCAGCCGACTCCCACGCCAATAATCACGGTGGATAAAACAAGCGTGAAGATGCCCGCTGTGATTAGAAGGTGTGACTTTTTACTGGCTCCTTTCCATTCATGGAAAATCCAGCCCCATATCGTGCTAAAGATAATAATGCTGGCCATGTGTAGAGTCCAGGAAGCGAAATCGTATTTGCCCATTTGTGTCGCGCCCATCGTGTAAAAGAAAAACTGGAAATACCAGCAGGTGCCGGCTAGTGCGGAAAACAAGTAGTTACTCAGCATTGGAATTTTTAGATCTACTTTGGTGTGAACCGCAACTGAAACAGTCTTGTCGCTGCCCAACCCGCCATGGTGCGCATGCTCTTCGCGCACGTGTGAAGCGAAATATTGGTAGCCACTCCGATTTCTGATGTTGAGCAAAACGCACCAGATGAAATTTGTCGTAAAACCGCCGAGTAGCAAAACGACCAGGGCAGGCAGGCCTGTCCAGATTTTATCCGTGCCCGCCGCCGAGGATGCATCGTTAATGGGTTTTCCTGCCTGAAGCGCAAACGCGAAACAGGCGCTCATGATTCCGGAAAACGTTGCAACCAACAGGCCTTTTTTAAAATTAAATTCCTTGATCGCATTTTTTTTCTGTTCCTCTGGCATTTCTTTCTCTTTGGTCCAACCCGCCAGGGCGGCAATGCCGATCCCCAGCAAACAGACAGCCACTCCGGCAAGAATGACCTGCCCCGAAACACTGGAAGCGATGGTTACGATGCTCGAGGCCACAGGAATATCCGGCATAAACGCTTTAAAAATAGGAGGCACCAAGGTGCCAAACGCCGCACAATACCCCAATGCTACCCCCATGCCCAGGGACAGACCCAAATAACGCATGGTCAAACCGAACGTCAACCCGCCGAAGCCCCATAATAATCCGAAAAAGTATGTCCACCAAAGTGTGCTGAAAGACTGCTGTTTCAAAACGCTCATTAAATCATGCGTCATTACCCCCGCGATCAGCCAGGGACAGATAATCCAAGAAAATGTTCCGCCGACGAGCCAATAGGTTTCCCAAGACCATTTTCTTACCCCGCGGTAGGGGACATAAAAACTGCCAGAGGCCAATCCTCCAAGCCAATGGAAGATGACGCCAAGAATAGGATTGGGATTCATGATTTAATTATTTTGTGCCGGTAGCAGGCTCATGGGAATATTCAATGCCGTTTGGCCAGCACCTCTTTTTCATATTGTTTCACTTCTGCGAGCCAATTTTCCGCGACTGGAACGTTCTTGATCTGACAATAAAAGTCCCATACAGCGCCGAACGGCAACGATTTGATTTCTTCCTGCAAGACGAGTCTGGTTGTGAAATCATTTTCGTTCTCAGCTATGCGAAGTTGTTCGTGCGGCTCAAGTAGCGCGATCAGCAAAGCGCGAATCATATTACGCGCGCCAATCGTCCAAGCAGCTACGCGGTTAATGCTGGCGTCGAAGTAGTCCAATCCGATGCGGACACGCTGCAGAAAACTATTCGAAACGATTTCACGCGCGATCGCGAGCAAGTCGTCGTTTAAAACAACAACGTGGTCGCTATCCCATCGAACGCCCCGGCTTATATGCAGCAAAATTTCAGGAAGAAATTGCAGTACGCTCGAAAGCTTGTCGGCGATGCTTTCTGTCGGATGATAATGTCCTGCATCCAGCGTGAGCAATTTTTTGCGCGAGAGGGCGTAGCCTAAATAGAATTCATGCGACCCCACAACGTAACTTTCGCTTCCGATGCCAAATAATTTCGGCTCGACCGAATCAAGGTTTAGTTGAGGTGAAATTTGTTTGGTAAAAATTTTATCAAGAGAGTCGGCCAGTCGTATACGGGGGGAATTTCTGTCGGCAGGTGTGTCCTTCAGGCCGTCAGGAATCCAAATATTTGTGATACACGTCTTGCCCAAGGCTTTACCCATGGCCGCACCGATTTCCCGTGAACGAATGCAATGCTCAATCCAAAACTCGCGGAGAGACTTGTCGCGATGTGAAAGCGTAGAACCATCCGCAGCTTTCGGGTGGGAAAAGCATGTCGGATTAAAATCGAGTCCCAGGTCTTGTTTTTTGGCCCAGACAATCCAATTGTTGAAGTGCTCTGGCGCGATTTTGTCGCGGTCAATTTTTTTGCCGCTAAATTCTCCATAAACCGCATGAAGGTTTAGACGGTGTTTTCCAGGGATCAACGAAAAGGCCTTCTCCAGGTCCGCCCGCAATTCATACGGTGTTCTGGCCTTTCCGGGATAGTTGCCCGTAGCCACAAGTCCGCCCCCCAATGTGCCCCCAATATTTTCGAAGCCCCCTACATCATCTCCCTGCCAGCAATGCAATGAAATCGGAACGCCGCCCAATATCTCTAATGCACGGTCAACATCTATGCCCATCTCGTAATAACGCTCGCACGCGAGCGCATAACCCTTTTCAATGTTCTCAGTTTTCACGGAAATACTAGATTTAAAGATTTTGGATTTCTGAAGCAAACTTGTACGTTCCAGAGCCAACATTCACATAGATCTTGCCATTTTCCAGTTTCGTGAATGTCACACCTTCGGCCTTGTCGAGCGGCATTCCTCTTTCAGTCACCACATTGGGGCTCAAAGCCGGAATACCCACCTTAGCCTGTGTGTTCGCCGGTACGGTGACGTCCAGCAGGAATCTCTGGCCTTCTATCTTCCAGTATGTCGCAATAAGCCCATGAATCGAATAATAGCTAGTCTTCGCCCACGTCAACCCGTTGCCAATAACTGGATCAATGAGAATGGTTTTATATCCCGGGCTTGCCGGGCGAATGCCGCCGATGTAGCCCATCAGAAACTCGCCGCACGAGCCCAGCGAATAATGGTTGAAGGAGTTCATTTCAGGGTCCTCAAATCCCTTGTCCGGCGTCCAGCCGTTCCATCGTTCCCAGATGGTCGTCGCGCCGTGCTCCACCGGAAAGAGCCAGGAGGGGTACGTGTCCTGCAATAACACGCGATACGCCGTGTCGCTCTGGCCATTCTTCGCCAGCATCGGCAGCAATTTGCCGACTCCCAAAAAACCAGTCGAAAGGTGCCAGCCTTTTTGCTTTACGTCATCCGCAAGATACTCCGCGGCGTTCGTGCGAAGGTTATCCGGCAGCAAGTCAAATTTCAGCGCTAACGCGTAGGCTGTTTGGGTATTGCCTTGAACGTGGCCATCGGTAGTGACGTATTTCTTGTCAAAGGCCGCTTTGATGTCCTGAAACAGTTGGTTATATCTGGCCGCGTCGTTTGCGCGTCCTACCGCCGCGCACGATTCAGCTACGAGGTGCGTGGAATAGGCGAAATAGGCTGTCCCAATCAATTCTTTCGGCGTATCAGCATTAATCGAAAGCCAGTCGCCGTAATCGTTACCACGATCGCCGTCGCGAATCAAACCGTCACTGTTTCTGCGCATAAACTCCACCCATTGAATCATTGCCGGCAGGTGTTCCTCTAAAATGCGCTTGTCCCCATACGCCTGGTAAATCGACCATGGACAGATGACACCCGCATCGCCCCAGCCTGGCGCACCCGTGTGGCCAAGGCTATCGTTAGGGCTGACATCGCTGAATGCGCCGTTGGTGGCTTGCCCGTCATCTACGTCCACGAGCCATTTTGAGAAAAATGCCGCCACATCCGCGTTATAGGTGGCCGTGCCTACGAAAACCTCGGCATCACCCATCCAGCCCATGCGTTCATCGCGTTGCGGGCAATCTGTCGGTACACTCAGGTAATTGCCGCGCTGCCCCCATTGGATATTCGATTCAAGTTGCGAGACCCGCGGGTCGGAACATACGAACTGGCCGGTTTGCGGTGTGGCTGTTCCAATAACAATGCCCGTCACGGAGTTCGTCCCCGGGTCCGTCGGCAGTCCACTGACCTCCACATAACGGAACCCGTGAAACGTGAAGCGCGGTTGCCAGATTTCCATGCCGGTCCCTTTGCAAATGTAACGGTCCACGGACGGCGCGCCGCGAAGGTTGTTGGTATAGACGGTGCCGTCTTCCTTCAGCATTTCGGCGTGGCGCAGCATCACCTCTGTCCCGGCCGGCGCTGAAATTTTGAGCCGAACCACGCCCACCATGTTCTGCCCCAAGTCATAGGTCCACCAGCCCGGCTTCGGTTCCGTCTCCTTCTTTGATTTCAATTCGCGCAATTCGCGCACCGGCTGCATGATTTGCGCGCCCAGCGATATCGACGGTTCGTGGCGTACCTCAACCGTCGTCCATTGGCTCTCGTCCAGCCCCGGCTCGTCCCAGCCCTCAATCTCTTTGCGCGCGTCGTAGGTTTCGCCCAACATGATATCGGAAGCCAGAAGGGGGCTGGGATACGATTTCCACGACTCATCGGTTGTAATAACTTCTGTGCTGCCGTCGGCATAAGTCACTTCCAGTTGGGCGAGCAGGGCAGGGACTTTGCCGAACAATTGATAGCCGCCGTTGCCGATACGGCCGCTGTACCAGCCGTTGGCCAGGAGAGCGGCCACGGCATTGCTCCCTTGTTGGACGAGCTTCGTAACATCATAGACCTGATAGCGCACGTGTTTTCGGTAATCTGTCCAATCTGGCGCGAATATATGGTCTCCAACTCGATGACCGTTAATGTCTATTTGGTAAAGCCCTAAAGCCGTTGCGTAAAGGACCGCCCTTTGTACGGGATGGGCCAAATCAAAACTCTTTCGCAGCCAGGGCACGGTGGCATCTTTTTGGGGAATGGCCAACTCCTCGTCCTCGGCTATCTCCAATGTGTGAGGCTGGCCTTTCCATTCATAGTTCACGAGCAATTTTTTGTGGTGATGCGGCGCGTAGTCTCCCCCAAGCGTCTTATTATTGACAATTATCGAAATGTTATTGTCCTTTACGTGGCTCTCCACGACGGCGGTGACGTCGGTCGCGATATTGGCGTCAGTGGCCTCGTAGATGGCGCGGCGGATAACGAGATTCAAGGCTGGATCCAGTGGCGGAGAGGCAACGCTAATCCATTTGGCCTTCCAATCTGCAGGCTTAAGCAAGCCCATTTCCCAATATGCGACCGGACTCCAACCGCTGGGGCCGTCCTGATCCCAAGTCCGGACTTTCCAGTAACAGCGCTGGCGCGATGAGAGCGATTGGCCTTGATAAGCGATTTGGCAGGTTTCGTCGGACTGCACCTCGCCCGTGTCCCACAAATCGCCATTATTGGTTTCAAGCAGTTCGGGAGAAGACGCCACCAAAATCTGATAGGCCATTTGTTGTTCGCCTCTTCGGGTGGAATCGATAACCCAGCTCAAACGAGGGTTCGGGGCATCAATCCCCAGGGGATTCATCAGATATTCGCAATGCAGATAGCTGACACTGGCAAAAGGAATACTTTTTTTGCGCGACGTATCCGTAATGCGAATCAAAAGCATCAAAATTATCAGCAGGCAAATTAATAGTAACCATTTCATTTGAACTAATTGACGTTAACCTATTAATTTAGAAAGCTCTCAGTTGATAGATGGACATTGTCTTAACTTGCTCATCGAGAAAACTCCAGTGCTTTTCGATCTTGCAGCCATGAACAACAGCCGTCTGTTTTATTCTTCACGGGTGTTGATTGTCTAGGTTCCTTGGATATAACTTCCGTGGATATCAGGGGGGAGTCTGACACATTGGCCGGCCCCATTCAGGCTCGGGACCTTTCCATCGCTCAGCAACGGGCAGTTGTTTTCCCTCAATGGCGACACATTATTCAATGTTGTCCATCTCTCGCTAGCGGTCAACGGTCCGCTCATTTTCGTGGCCAAAACTAGAAAAACCGTAGTTTGGGCTAACGCCAACCAACTCAAGCGTATAATTCTTACCATGACATTTTTAATACTGAAAAGGAAACATTCAAATCAATGGAACTGATAATTACGACGAAAACTCAGCGTTTTCAAAGTCGAAGTTGTCATATAGAAAAATCACATTTCCGACGCTTGCAGGCAATGGACATTATGGCAAATTTTGTGGATTTTGTGTCAAGAAATCGGATCCCCTTTGGAAGGTGTATGATATCCTGCAACTTCTGTGAACTAACGCGACAAACTGCTTACAATTGAGTCCAATGTCGCAAATTCTGAAGTCAGTTCCCTGTGAAAGTTAGGCAAGGCGGAATTCGGATGGCCTGAGAAAGTTTACAAACAAGAAATTTTTTGTATAGTGGTTGTCGAGGTTTGCCCCTTTGGAGATGGTGCCACATGGAATATTGTACGCGGGATCTTACATGTGAAACTTCAAAGTTTTTGATCGCGCCGCGCACTGCGCAGGTGGATGGTTTTGCTATCCAAATCGTGTATGGCCCGGATATAGCGAACTGTCCGACTCTTGGAGCGCATTAAGATGGAATGAGTAATAGCTTTCTTGCCAATCAGGCGTACGCCCGGCAGCAACGCGCTGTCGCTGATGCCGGTGGCACAGAAGAGCGCACTTTCTCCGCTTACTAATTCTTCAGAATTATAGCTGCGTTGCAATTCCTCCTCTCTCATGTGTTTAAGCAGGTTGGCGCGCTCCTCATCGTCTCGAGGGCACATCCGTAAGAGTATATCGCCGCCCAGCGCGCGCAATGCCGCTGCCGCGAGGACTCCTTCGGGAGTGCCGCCGATGCCGAGATATAAGTCAACACCGGAATCCGGCAGCGATGGTGCGACCGCGGCCGTAATATCGCCATCTGATATTAACCTCAGACAGGCCCCGGTGCGACGTATTTCTGATATAATTTCTGAATGACGCGAACGATTCATCACTACGACCACAACTTCACTCACACGCTTGTCCAGCGCTACCGCCACGTGCCGCAATGTCTTATCAACCGGATCGTCTATTGAAAGTGCCCTCAAGCCATTTCGCATTGCCGAAACAACTTGTGGGCCATAGGCAAGTTTGTTGGAGTAAAATGCCGGCAAATCCCGCATCGTATGAGGTTTGCCATATTGGCGTTGACTAGCCGCCATTACTGAAATGGAATTCGGTAACCCATTTGCGAGATTAGTTGTTCCATCAATAGGGTCGAGCGCGATATCAAACAGTGGCGCATTCTTCTTCCAATTGCCCAATTTATCACCGAGAAAAATTCCAGGTGCGTTATCCTTGATGCCTTCACCAATTACCACTTCACCACGAATGTCAATCAAGTCAAAGACGCCGTTGATGGCATCACACGCAGCGGCGTCGGCCTTTTCCTTCTCGCCGCGACCAAGCCAATGTACGACATTCAGTGCCGCGTTTTCAGTAGCGCGGACAAATTCAAATTCCAGGTTTCGTTCAGGGTCAATGGAGTTTAGTGATGCAATTTTGCTTTTCATAAAACAATTTAAGTTCAGCCAGCCATCATAAGCGTTACGCCACCGCGCAATAGGTTGCGTCGTGAAATGATACCGGTAAAATGAATACGCAAATTAGCAATGGCAATGGATGGAATGGCAAATAGAGTGGATATTCTGAGACCTCTGCCAAAAGTCCAATATGTGTCCTATGTCAATAAATGAACCACTCAATGGATGTTGCATGCTCCTGAAAACGCATTCCTTGAACTCAACCGTATTTCAAAAAAAGCGGCGTAAACAAATGGCATCACATATTAAAGCGCCCCCGCCGACAACTGCCACGGATGTTTGTTTTCATTTCAAAACCGTGGAGGTGGAAATCCACCTTAATGAGGCGCTGGAGGGAACGCGATTTGAAGCGGGGTAATTGAGTTTGTGGAAAGTGGATCCTCCAGCTTCCATGGTTGTGCTCAGACTTTACCCGGGGTTCAAGGCAAAAGGAGGATGGTCAATTTTTTCGGCCCATGCGCCCCTAGGACGAGGACGCGCTCGATGTCGCCGGTGCGGCTGGGACCGCTGATGAAGGAAAGAAAGCTCGGGAAATTATCTTTGAATTTTTCCTGCACGCGCTGCAGGGCGCCGCTCAAATCAGGGACCATCTGGCTGCGCCGCGCGAGCACGATATGATGCGGCGGCAGGACGGACAACGCGCGTCCTCCCGCGCTGGGAGCAGAAACCAGCACGCTGCCGGTCTGCGCGATGAGCGCCTCGCATTCCGTCAGCCCGGCATCACAACTCTCCAAGTCGTTCACCGCATAGCCGGTGTCCGTCCGGACTTCCTTCAGGCCTAACGGTTCTAGGACAGCGTCCGTCAATTTGCCGGAATGCGTGCCAATCTTTTTCCAACCGCCCGCCGCGGCCAGCGCTTTGACATGCTGCACGGCCTCGCCCATATTCGTGCACACGCGAAACTCGGCTTTCAAATCGCCCGCGTTCTTTCCAAACAATTCGATTTGCTGTTCAAGTATCTGGCCGACGGGCGGCAGCCATTTCTGCGGCGAGGCTGGCGGGGGCGTTTCCCCGGGAGCGCCGTGAAAAGCCGGATGCGGGGCGGCGATTTTCAGCGCCTCGCGGATCCGGCCCAAAATAATTTCGCGATTGGTCACGATTTTTTCCTTTCGCGCCATTGCTCCCGGAAACTTTTCTTCGCCAGCGATGGGAACGAACGGGTCTTCGTCCATGGCCGCAACGGGTCAAGAATCGTTCCGGAAACGACGCGTTGCAGCGGTTGCGCGAGGCGGCCCATTTGCGCGGCAAACCGGTATAACGCCGGACGGTTCATCACAAACGACATCGCGTTTTGGAAAATTTTCTCGAAGAAAGACGGGTTCTCATGCACCGCGTTCCGCCGGTTGTGCAGCAGGTGATGATGCAGGTTGATTTTAACCGGACAAACTTCCGTGCACGCACCACAGAGCGACGAGGCGAGCGACAGATGTTTCCAATCCTTTAGCCCGCGCAGATGCGGCGTGATGACTGAGCCGATCGGCCCCTGGTAGGTCGTGCCGTAACTGTGTCCGCCGACATTCTTGAAGATGGGGCAGACATTCAGGCACGCGCCGCAACGAATGCAATGGAGCGCGTCGCGTTGTTCCGCGTCGGCCAGCAATTCGGTGCGGCGGTTGTCCAGGAGCACGACGTGAAATTCCTGCGGACCGTCAGGTTCGCCCGGCTGTCGCGGCCCGCCGTAAAGCGTATTGTAACAAGTGATGGGCTGGCCCGCACCCGCCGTCGCCAGCATCGGCAGAAACAACGCAAGGTCGGAAAGCTTGGGCAGTACCTTTTCGATGCCCACAATTGCGACGTGAATTTTCGGCAATGACGTTGTCAGCCGCGCGTTGCCTTCGTTTTCGGTGATGGAAATCATCCCGGTTTCGGCGATGGCAAAATTTGCCCCGCTGATGCCCATGTCCGCCTCGCAATATTTTTTGCGCATGACATTGCGCGCAATCATGGTCAAGTCCTCGGGATTGTTCGTCGGCTCCGAACCCAATTTGTCGTGAAACAAATCGCTGATTTGTTTGCGAGTCAGATGCATCGCCGGGAACACGAGATGATACGGCGGCTCCTGGCGAAGCTGGACGATGTATTCACCCAAATCTGATTCCACTACCTGAAAGCCTGCATGTTCCAGCGCATCGTTGAGGTGGATTTCCTCGGCTGTCATGCTCTTGGATTTGATGATGGAGCGAACGTTGCGCTCGCGCGCGACGTTCAGGATGTAATCCCGTGCTTCCTGCGCGCCCGGCGCCCAAAAAACTTTCGTGCCGCGCGCTTCGAGCTTCGACGCCAGTTCCTCGAGATATTTATCGAGGTGATTGACCGCCTCCCATTTGATTTCGGCGGCGGTGTTGCGCGCTTCCGGCCAACTTTGAAAGCGGTTACGGAATTCGTCACGCTTGACGTAATAACCGGAGAGCGCCTTTTGGATCCAGCCGCGATGCGTCAAATCCGCCGTGTAGCGTGTGGCGGATTCATTAAATTCTTTCGACTGGACGCTCATGTTTGCGCGAGCACTTCGGCCAGATGGTATGTTTTGGCGTATTTGCCCTGCTTATCCATGATGCCGCGGATTTGCATAAGGCAGCTCGAATCGTTCGAGATCACAAAGTCCGCACCGGTTTCGGCGATGGAGGCGCATTTGACCTCGCCCATGGCCGTAGAAATCATCGGGAACTTTACGGCGAACGTGCCACCGAACCCGCAGCACGTTTCGGCTTCTTTCATCTCGACCAGTTTCAATCCTCTTACGTGTTCGAGTAAACGACGCGGCGGTTTTTTCGCGCCCAACTCCCGCAAGCCGTGGCAACCGTCATGAAATGTCGCTTTGCCCGGAAATTTCGCGCCCACATCCACGATGCCCAGTTTGTTGACGAGGAAATCCGAAAACTCAAACGTCTTGGCCGCGAGCGTTTTGGCTTCCGCTTCGCGCGGCTGGCCATGGAACATTTCGAGATAAAAGATCTTCACCATCGCGCCGCAGGAGCCGGACGCGATCACAACGTTTTCCGCGTCGCGGAACACCGCCATCTGCCGCTCCGCCATCGCGCGTGCCTCGTCCCAATACCCGGAATTGAAAGCGGGCTGGCCGCAACACGTCTGCGCTTCGGGATAGTCTACGGTATGGCCGAGGCGCTCGAGGATTTGCACGATACTCATCCCGACCTGTGGATAGAATTGATCCACAAAGCATGGGATGAACAACGATATTTTCACCTTGCAAATACCGTTCCCTTCAAGGACTCCTTAAGGCAGATTTCCCCCTCTATGACGCTCTTGGACTTGATGATTGAACTGATCATGTTTTGCCTCGTGACGCCGACATGTTATCTAAAATGCTCTGCAACAATTCCTGAGCGTGGACCGGGTTGTTGTTGGCTTGAAGCAGTTCGGCATTTTTAGTCGAAAGTTCGGCGGCTTTTACATCTTTTTCCATATAAGAATTTTAAAAAAACAACCGAAAAGTGACATCCCTTTGGGCGTCGAGCATAGAAAGTCTGTTTGTAGCTTTTTGAAGCGGTTCTGGAATTCGTCGTGCTTAACCTGGTGACCAGCCAGTGCCTTCTGGATCCAGCCCCAATTCGTCAAATCGGCCGTCGAGCGGATCACCGATTCGTTAAACTCTTTTTGCTGGATACTCATGTTTGCGGCAATATTTCGTTCAGATTTACCACAAGCTTTAGCATTTTTGCCCTTTTCGGAAAACAAGTAACATCAGGAATCAGGACGGGCAACGCATTGTGGCGGAGCGGTTCGGTCTGTATCCAGATCCGCCGAGAATGCAACCTCCTGCTGCGTCTTGATTGCAGCAAGCCGCTGGGCTAAGGCGCGAGAAATCGAATCGTAAGCGTTACTACCCAACGGGAGGCGCAGTGTGGGTTTTGCGCTATCGGCGGCAGAAATCATGGCGCTGACCGTGCGCACGGCATCACCTTTGATCGCAAAGGTTCCCTCAGCAAAGGCCCGTCGGATCATACCGACAGGCGTATTGTTGTAAATATCCATCGGCGCGGCACGCACAAGGCTGGTCCCGAAATTGGTGCCGGTCGGACCTGGCTCGACGATAATGAAATCGATCCCGAAAGGCGCAATCTCTTGAGCCACGGACTCGATGAAGCCTTCGATGCCCCATTTGGTCGCGTGATAAAGGCTAAAGCCCGGATAAGCGATCTGGCCACCCTCGGAGGAAACTTGCACAATTCGGCCACCGCCCTGGCGGCGCAGATGCGGTATAACAGCACGGATGAACTGAATGGAACCAGTCAGATTGGTCGCAATTTGATGATCAATCTGTGCATCGACAAGCTCTTCCGCCGCGCCGAACAGTCCATATCCGGCATTGCTAACGGCGACATCAACCTTACCCATCCGGTCGAACGCATCGTTCACAACTGCCCGAATGCCGACCTTGTCCGTAAGATCAAGCATCATTACCGCTAAGCGATCACCATATTTCTTTTGCAAGTCGGCAAGGGTGTCCTTACGTCGTGCCGTAGCCACCACTCGATCGCCACGAGTGAGGAGTTGCTCCGTCATCAGACGGCCGAAACCTGCAGACGCGCCAGTAATGAGCCAAGTTTTATTCATAATGATCCTCATTTTATTCTCAGTTCAGCAAACTAAGTGATGTTTTCAACCTGCAAGCACCCACGGTTAACGAGCCATTAGCATCTAACGAGCCATTGGATTCGACTTTGCCTTGCGGATCAAAGACGAGCACGTGTAAATTTCGAAATACGTCGTCGCCGGAGTAATTTCCTTCAATCGTCCAGCTTAATTGATGGGTTGCTTCATTCCATTTGAACGTTGTTCGGCGAATTTGGCCATTCAGATAATTCATCGTTTGGCCGTCGTCTTCCACCAGCGTGCACGCCGCGTCTTTGCCGGGATAGACTTGTAATTCGAGCGGGCCGCCGGGAAGTTCGCTCGTATGTTGAATGGCCGGAGCTAGCGGCAGAATTGAACCAGCGCGAACATAAACGGGAATTTCATCCAGCGCAGCGCTGACTTGAATGGTTTGATTTCCGGCGAACAAACGATTGGTGTAAAAAGCAAACCAATCGCCTGCGGGGAGATAAACGGAGCGGACAACTCTGAAATCCGAATTCGTGGATATGGAGTGCCAAAGTAATTGTATGGCTGCGTCGCCCCCAAACTGCTGATATTCCACGCGAATCCTACGCGGCACGTTGTCCGGCGCTCTGACGGCGTTTCCGATAGAGGCCATGGCGAGCAGACAAATACTCGCTATTGTTTTTTGCTTCATATTTAAAGCATCCATTAATCTTCCATCACTGTGGCCATGCCTCATCTTGAATTTGGACGCAAACCTCCCGTCTCGAATTGAACGGGAACATATGGTTTAGGAAACCACTGCTCTACGTAATTTGATACTCCAATTAAGAGGTGATCTTTCGCAATTTTGAACTTTCATAGAAGTCCTGCCAATGGAGAAAATGGCAAATCTTTTAGATAAACTGGCAATGGGGATCAAAGCACGACCAGTAGAGCTTGAAAGTCGAAGCTATAAAAAGTCGGCCTATGCAAAAATCAGATACTGCAGTGTTACACGGCGCACTTCCATTTTTTTATGACCACAGCTTGGTTAGCGTTGGCTGCGGCATTAATTTTGGGTCTCCTTGGTGGACATACAGATGGTGACGACAACAGTTGGAAAGCATTGGAAATCCTTCGATACTAGCACGTTTTGCAACTAAAACAGGCTTGTCGTTTTTCGTGCCGTGACTTTGAATTATTGATATCGGACATGAGATACAATTTCAACGACCCGTTTGACCCCGCAGCATGGTGGTTCGCTTCGTTCATCGATTGGATGCATTTCTGACCCAAGCCACTTCCCGCAGGACGCGAATTTTGTCTTCCGTCGTACGGCGTTTGCCCTTCATCGTCTGCTCCCTTTTTGGGTTCCTGACTAATACATCGGGTGGCCCGAAAAAATGAAGTCGCGTCACCATCACCGGAAGTTGGAATCCCTTCGAACAGGCGGAGGGAGTAAAATTACTGCGGCAGGCAAACGATGAGGTGGTTTTGTGAATTGGCTCTGAAAACTAACTTGCCCAAATACGCAAAGCGTTCAAATGGATTTCCTGCGCACAACCAAAATCGCGGCGGGTTTCAGCCAGGCTGAAATTCTTCCACATTTGTGGCGCGTTGAATGCCCCGGCAGGTAAATAGACAGCGCCGCGAACGGCCAACGGCTCCTGGTTAGTTACGGTCGGAACAACTTGACCCCAAGCAGTGTTGGAAGCCAGCCACAGGCTGGCAGCTATGGGCATGGCAACTATCGTGCGAAGAATTGAATGAGATAGGGAAGTCGTATTCATATTTTTTACCGGTCTATTCTATTGGGTTTTTGCCCCGCCGATATTAGTCTTATTCGGCCTAATCGACAGGCGTTTCCGTTTCTTACGGATTCACGTTCTGGCCTTCATTTTTTTCAGATGTCGGGCCAGCTCCGCCGCCTTCTCGAAATATTGGCGGCAAGATTGCTTGTGCCTTTAGGAACTTAAGCCAAATTAAAACAATAAGGGCTGCCGAACGATCGTAGCGGCAATCTCCTTGCGCTCATTCTGAATACAAATGCGGTGCCTTATTAATTGCTAAATTCTGGTTAACAATTTCTTCCGCTTCTCTCCCGTTCTTTACTTCATCGTCAAATCCAAATGTTCGGCTGGACATGGCAAACACGTATTTCTGATTATGCCACATCTCATCCATCGCGCCTCCGGCAAAAATTGAAGGCCAAAGCTCACCATGATGGAGGGCATCCCATTGAGTTTGGGTAAACACCAAAATCGGAATGTCCTGATAAGGGGTACTCGCTTGCCACTGTGGATTCCGAAGCGTAATCATGGGAGTGTATCCGACTGTAACCAGCCTGTCTTCGGCAGGCGAGTAGTGCTGGTCTTCCACTTGCTGAATTGAAACCGAATAGCCTCGCCAATTGGCTGGCAAATAAAATGTCAGGCCATATTTGGCATTGTGGTAGCGCAGTGGCAGGTCATCTGGCTTCTTCGCAGTTTCCATGCTGCTACAACCCGCCGCCAGTAGCATCACAATGACAGATATGTGTATGAATTTTCTCATATTGCCTTGCCGTTGGTATGACGCTCTAGAAGCTGCTCCGCTACCGTCTTGAAATCAAGGGACAAAAATGATGTGGTCAAATCACCTCGTGTGGCTCAGTTTATTCGTGGCCGCCGTGCTGGCGCAACAAAGCTGCCACCTCGTTGTACCACTTGCCCGATAGTGGACTGTAACTCCGCCCAAACGTCAGCTTCAAGGGCGTTTCGCCACGGTCGTTTTTTGTGTTTACTTTTGCTCCATAAGCCACCAGCACCTTGGTTGTGTCTGCGGAAGCATTAGCTGCCGCGGAATGCAAAGGCGTCCAGCCATAATTGTCCTTTGCATTAACATCTGCTCCATTATCCAACAGCAGCTTTATCATATCGGTGTGCCCCCTAGAAAAGGCGATCAGCAACAAAGGCGTCTCGCCTTTGTTATTCCTGGCATTGACATCCATTCCTTTAGACAGCAACAATCCAGTTATATCCGTATGGAAGTTTTGCGCCGCAACATGCAGTGGCGTATTGCCATTATTGTCCCTGACATTCAAGGGGGCCATGTTTGCCAGTAGTAATTTCACTGTGTCAACGTTGCCGTTGCCAGCCGCAGCAATTGAAGGCGTCTCACCATCATCGTCTCTGGCATTAACATCCGCTCCTTTGGCCAACAGCAGTTTCACTATATCCGTGTATCCGCACCCAGCGGGGCCGAACAAAGGTGTCCGGCCCTTGTCGTCCCTGGCATTGACATCGGCCTGATTCGTCAGCAGAAAGTCCACAATATCCGTGCGGTCATAATCCGCAGCCAGGGCCAAAGGCGTCTCGCTGTACAATTCCGACGGGATATTCGTTTCCTTACTGTTCACCAAATTGGGATTGGCTTTGACTAACTGCCTGACCTGTTCAAAATCGCCATTCGCAGCGGCATCGTAAATATCGCTACAAAAGGCGAGGTTGCTCCAAGCCATAGCAAATACGACAGCGAGGGGAATAATGGTGCGTAGTGACTGCATTTTAGGAACAGCATTTGACAAACAGCTTAATGGCCAATTGTCTAAACACCATCTGCTCAGGAAAGTTGCCTCGTAACCAAACCCGCCTAACCGCCCCAAAATCAAGGAACAAAATTGATGGGTCAAAAATCACCATCAGACCAGAATTGGCGAAGGAATTGAGGGGCTGCTTTGCGTCTAGGTTCTGGGGTGGACTGATATGGTTTTTTTTGGGGGGGGGATGGGAACAGAGGGGAATGATGCAACGGATGACTATTCTGATGACTCAATCCAAATTCAAAAGGCGTTCGGTGTTTTATTAAGTAATCGTCTGGCTCTTCGCCTACCGGAAAAATCCAGCAAGACCCCGCCGGCAATTGCATAGGTGTACTCCATATCCCTGAATACTATCAAACCCTGGAGAAAGAAACCGTTAACGTAAAACACCAGGCAAGCTGAAAAGATAAGGCCCGCGCAAATTGCGCGGGCTGGAATCACCGCCCTGGGCTCTTTTTAGGCTTTGAAGTAGTTTGATTGCAGGTCGGCGATGAGTCCGGGGAGGCTCCAATGCCATCCCAATTTTTCCTGAGTCTGGTTGCTTGATGCCTTGACGTTCATGGACGCAAAGTGCGCAAACCAGGTAAAATGGGCGGCGGCTTCTTCGGGCGACTTGCTGACGGCCGGCACTCCCAAACGTTGCCCGATGACTTCGGCGATTTTTCGGAATTCCACTCCTTCTTCGGCGACGGCGTGATAATAGCCACCATAAGCCTTCTTTTCCAAAGCAAGCTTGAATAATTGAGCCGCGTCAAACCTATGGACTGCTGGCCAAGTATTTTTCCCCTCGCCAATATAAACCGAAACCTTTTTCTCCCGTGCCATTTTGATAAGAATCGGAATAAAACCGTGATCGCCTTCACCATGAGTGGATGGTGAAAGCCGAACGACAGAAACGCAGACGCCACGATCCATTAATGTACGTGCTGCTTCTTCGGTGGCCGCACGAGGGTTTGGACTCGGAGACAAAGGCCTTGTATCTTCTGTTACAATCTGGCCTGCCGGAAGGACACCAATCGCGGAGGTGACAATCAAAGGACGGTCCGAACCGGCAAGCGCTGACCCCAAAGTGTCAACGACCTTTCGATCAAGCTCGCAATTCTCTTTGAATTTCGAGAAGTCGTGAATAAAGCCCGTGTGAATCACGCCGTCCGATTCGGCAGCGCCTTTGCGCAAACTTTCCAAATCTTGCAGATCGCCGCGATAAACTTTCGCTCCCGCAGCGGCCAGCAACTTGGCAGCCGCATCCGAGCGGGCAAGCCCCAGGACTTCATGCCCTCCGTGAAGAAGGGTTTGAACCACTGCGGAACCAACAAAACCAGTAGCACCAGTGACAAAAATTTTCATATTAACCTCCTATTGATTAACTAATTTAAAGATTTCGCTTTTCTCCACCCTCGACGCATTTGCCCATTTTGCCGAGGTTCCGTAAGTGATTTCCAGCGTTCCTTTTTCGAGTTCCGCCATCACCCCATCGGCAAACTCGTCCACAGGAATGCCAGCCTTGTTTCGTCCCGGCGCACCAAGATCGGTATCCACGTGTGGCGGACAAATTTCAATGACTTCGATTTTCAAAGGTTTGAGCTGATGTCTTAATGACAGTGCAAATGAGTGAAGAGCGGCTTTCGTCGCACAATAAATCGGGAAATTGGCACGCGGGACGTGTGCCAATCCTGAAGTAGTCACAAATATTGCCGGGGCATCCTGTTTGGACAAATTGCTCGCAAACAGTTGGCTTAAATGAATTGTGCCTTCCAGGTTCGTCGCAATCATATGGCGCTCCTCCGGCCAGGAAGCAGTCGTATCAAGGTTGTGGAAACCGGAAATACCGGCATTGTTCAACAGGACGTTCAGCTTGGGAAAATCCCGCGTAATTGCGTTGAAGAACTGCACCCGCTCAAACTCATGCGACACGTCGCAGTGACGGATATGCAGCCCCGGATAACCTTTTTTGGCTTCATCCAGCCTTTCCTGCCGCCGCCCGCAGACAATGACTTCGTTTCCGTTTTTCAAAAAGCGAACGGCCAGAGCCAAGCCGATGCCCGTCGCACCGCCGGTGATTAATATGGTGTTGTTGCTGTGTTTCATATCGTTCCTTATTTTTCTTACTATGTTACAAATATAGTAATATGTAACTTACAGAATGTCAAATATGTAATTATTCACTTTTCATTCGAACGGAAGTGCGCTATATTTCCCTCATGCCAAAGACAGGGCTTACAGCCGTTCAGGTTCGAGAAAAGGCGATTGATGTCGCCATTGCGCAGATGCGCCAAAATGGGTTTGAAAAAGTCCGGTTGGTGGACATCGCGAAAGAATTAGGAGTGAGTCACGCGGCGCTTTATATCCATTTTACCGACAAGGAAGCACTTTTGGACGCTGTTTCGGAGCGGTGGCTCAAGTCATTGGAGGCCGCGCTTGAGCGTGTATGCCAAAAAAACGGAGACCCCATTGCCAAAATTCGTGAGTGGTTTTTGAAACTGCACCAGATGAAACGCGAGAAGGTGATAAACGACCCTGAATTATACGAGGCGTTCAAATCGGTGGCTGACCAGCAAAAAGACGTTTATAAAGAGCATCTGGTTCTGATGAATGGTCAACTCACAGAAATCGTCAAAAGCGCTGCTGCCAAAAAAAAACTGGCAAAGTATTCGATTGAGAAGACTGTTGCGTTGCTTTTTGAGGTGACGACGGGATTTCACAATCCAATGTTGATCGCCCGTCACCTGAACGAAAAACGGGACAACATCCTCAAACAAGTGCTGGATGTCGTCCTTGACGGACTATCCTAGCAAATTATATGAAAATCGCATTGATTGGAGTTACTGGAAACATTGGCACTAGGCTTACCGCAGAATTGCTGGGTCGTGGCCATCAAATTACAGGCATAGCCCGCAATCCCAGCAAGATTGCAACACGTCCCGGACTATCACTCAAAGAGGGAGACGTGAAGGATGTAGCAAAGCTTGTCCCGTTAATTCGCGGGCACGAGGTTGTCATTCATTCGGTGAAATTTGAGGCAACAGACGTACATAAAGTGATTGATGCCGCAAAGAATGCCGGTATCAAACGACTTTTGGTGGTCGGCGGAGCCGGGAGTCTGGAGGTGGCCCCCGGTTTGCAACTATTGGATGCCCCTGACTTTCCTGCGATCTACAAGGCCGAGGCTCAAGCTGGCCGGGATTTTCTCACGGTGCTGCGGGGCGAGAAGGATCTGGATTGGACCTATGTTTCGCCGTCAGCAATTTTTGTCCCTGGAGAACGGACGGGCAAGTTCCGCATCGGCCAGGGTCAACTGCTTGTGTCCATCGGTGGTGAGAGCAAAATCTCGATAGAAGATTTTGCGATTGCCTTTGCCGATGAAATTGATCAGCCCAAGCATTCTCGTCAACGATTCACCGTCGGTTATTAACGAGTGAAGTTCTGGTATGGACAAGCTGCCTCACCGAACCATACTTCTTTCCGATGTTGCGGAAAAGCTGCGCATCGGTGATAAGGCCACCGTGAGATAGGGGAGTGGCGGAAGAGAGACCATTCACCAAAGTGGCCAAACGAAATATTATGCAGTGGAAATTATCCGGTAGCATTCGGTGGGTATCGCCAATTATATCCCCGACCGAGACGCTGGATTGAAGGGCGTCCTATTTCACCAAAAGCACAGAACCGCGTTTCAAGCATTCAGTCCAGCGCTAGGTTATCAATGTTGTATCATGGTTTGAGCCTCGCGCTGAAGAATTTGAGCAATGACCCAATCATACCAATAAAGTGAAATTTTTGGATCCATTCCCGCAATCGAGATTATCCCCTTAGCATTTGGGCAATATTGGTGAATTAGGGCCTGACCGGAGTCTAATTCTGCATTAGCATCTGTAACGTGTTTGGCTTGGCATAAGGCCATTGCCAAAACAAAATAATCCATCGCTGTGCGCTCCGGCAAAAAATTTTGGGCAGCCATGGATTTTTGCAACAGGGCGACAGAGTTACTAAAGTCGCCACACCGGTAATCATACAATGCCATGGCAAATTCACGCCAGGAGAGCATGTTCGAATCTTCATTAGAAGCAGGTTCACTGATGGCTCTTGATAAGACATTGGATAATGAACTCAATCCTTCAAGGTCTGAAGCATTTGGAGGATAGATCAAGCATGCCTTCATTACCTGTTCCGAAGCCATGGCGTTAGATATATTCGAAAATCTAGCAATGCTATCGTCCACGAATTGGTGATAAGCGGGAACGTCTCCTGCGACAATTAGCGCCGGGCCAAGCCGGAGCAAAGCAACAGCAGAAATATCAGTTATATCGGACTTATCCACTTGAAAGGCTAAATTCAACCGTTTGAATTGAAGTGCCGCCTCACTCCAGCGTCCTTGCGAAGCGGCCCAGTCGCCCAGTTCGCGAAATACGTCAGACGCTTCCAGGGACGGTTCAATTACGGGTACCTGAAGCTGGCTGACGAGTTTTTCTGCTTCTGGGAGTTTCCCCTGCGCTATCATCACCGCCGCGCGCGCAATCTCAGCACGCGCATCTGCTTCGCGCCTCATACGTGCTTCATTTTGCGTGGCCTCCACTGCCAAATTCCGGAGCTGTTTCTCTTTGAAGAACAGCCATGTGGAGGTCCCCAACCAAGCTAACATAACCAATGTAATGATACCTGCGGCTGAAAACACAATTCGATTGCGTTGCACCAATTTCTGGAGGCGATAACGCCGGCTTGGAGGACGAGCCACGATCGGCTCATTGTTCAAAAAGCGGCCAACATCCATTGCAAGTCCATTTGCTGTCTCATACCGTCGTTTGCGGTCTTTTTCCAAGGTTTTCATGACGATCCAATCAAGATCTCCCCTCAATAATGATTGCAATTTGGATGTTTCAATGTGCCGTCGGGCGGCGGTTGCTGTCAGTTCTTCTATGCTATATGTTTTCAGTTTGGCTGAAGGACGAAAAGGCTCGCGTTCACGTAATGTTCGGCGCATTTCATCCAAGCCGGATGACATTAAATCATCGTGATCAAATGGAGGCTTGCCCGTTAGCAGTTCGTACAGAAGTACACCCAAACTATATATGTCACTACGGGTATCCACGTCCAAACCGCTATATTCTGCCTGTTCCGGACTCATGTACGTGGGCGTGCCCATAAAAAAACCATACCTTGTGTATAGTGTTTTATTTGTCAAAGGTTCGGTCATCGCCTTGGCAATGCCAAAATCAATCACCTTTGGCACTGGCAAACCATCGTGCAGGGTTACCAGGATGTTTGAAGGCTTTATGTCACGATGGACGATGCCTTTCTGGTGAGCATGTTGAATGGCATTACAAACATGAATAAATAATTCCAGGCGGTGGCGGGTGTCCAAATTATTTGTGTCGCAAAATTCCAAAATATTAACGCCATGAATCAGCTCCATTACGAAAAAAGGGAGTCCAGCTTCAGTCGTTCCAGCATCCAGCACCCGGGCGATGTTCGGATGATCCATCATAGCCAAGGCTTGCCGCTCGGATTCAAATCGGGCGATAACGTTTTTTGTGTCCATGCCCAGCTTAATGATTTTCAACGCAACTCGTCGCCGAACCGGTTTTTCCTGGTCTGCCATATAGACATCGCCGCATCCTCCTTCGCCAATCTTCTGCAAAACCTTGTAAGGGCCAATCCGTAAACCAATGTTTTTGTCGTTCGTCTCGCTGTAAGTTTCAGGCGGGTCTGAGCTAAAGACTGGTGTGGGACCGTCTGCACGACAATCGGAAAAGAATTCTTCTGCTTCCGAACGCATCGCAAGCAGAACGGCAATTTGCGCCCGAAGCGTGGGGCTGTCGCTACATTCCCGATCCAGCATCGCGTCCCGCTCTACAACATCAGAAATTTCGACAGCAGCAGAAAAAATCTCCTGTACTCGTCTCATTGTTCAATTATAATGCCAATGGAAGATGCGTTTTTTTGATCTAAAATTGGCCAAGTTTCACAGGCCTCGCATGGTTTTTAACAGCCAAACTTTAGCAAAATCCCACTGTCGATGAATAGCTCGGCCATTTTTTCCAGTTATATTGGCAATTTCGTCGTTATTCAGGCCGCCAAAGAATCTCAATTTTACAATCTGGGCCGTCTCCGGGTCTTCCCTTTCTAGTCGTTCAAGTGCTTCATCCACCAAAAGAACTTTTTCGTCAGGTAGCGCATTTGCAATATCAATCTTTTCAATATCCACACGTTGCTGGCCGCCACCGTGCTTAATTCTGGATTTTCTTCGGGCGCGTTCGATCAAGATTCGACGCATGGCTTCTACTGCTGCCGCGAAGAAATGAGCACGATTTTCCCAAGTTTGCGCTTGTCCTTCGATCAAGCGCAACCAGGCCTCATGAACTAAAGCAGTGGGTTGCAAAGTCTGACCCGCACGTTCTGCAGCTAGTCGGACAGCAGCCAACCGTCGCAACTCGTCGTAAACCAATGGGATTAATTCTTCTGACGAGTGCTTTTCTCCGCGTTCGATCGCTTGAAGGATGAGAGTAACTTGACTCATGATTCTCCATCAATCTATTTCCTAAAGAGGCGACTGTCCAGTGTGGTAATTGAGCACTTCCAAATTTTTTGGCCAATTTTTTCGCCGAATGTCGCATGTAAGGGTGATTGCCGGTTTGTAAAAATAGACGAACAATTAAACCCCCTTATTGTAAGCGCTGGAAAAGTTGCAGATTGAGTGCGCCCCGTATTGGTATTGGGCATCGCTCGAGTGAAACCTCAGCCGTGCGAAGCCGATTGGTGGTGTTGAAGTTTAATTTGCGGCCAATCGAATCGGTTTCGA
>Ga0206856_10062_pt1 | contig 36867 bp, 39 predicted proteins | sample Alteio_BWOrgCont_48_FD_152630 | JGI IMG/M metagenome (GOLD analysis project Ga0206856, IMG submission 152630) | Enriched cells from forest soil in Barre Woods Harvard Forest LTER site, Petersham, Massachusetts, United States -... | ecosystem: Environmental > Terrestrial > Soil > Temperate forest >...
TTAAGCATACCTGCCGTAAGGTAGGTATCGTAATAAGGCACCTTAATAGGCAGGGGCCTTTGTTCTGCATTCTTTCCGTTACGCTCTATTAGCTTGGCCTGCTTTTCGTCAATAAAGACAGGGAACTGGCCCGTATATATATAGCTTTTGTTGATGTTATAGATCTCGCATATCTTATGTATAATACGCGAAGGCAGGTTCTGTCCGCCCGATTTAACCCGGCTGAACGACTGGGGCAGGTAGTCTATTTTCTTGGCTATTTGGTACATGCTGATGCCTTTTGATTTTTTAAGGCCATCCAGCACGTCCATCAGTCTTTTTGTTTCGGGGTTGTGTTTCATGAACGATAAGGGGTTTACGGGATTGTTAATAAGTAATAGTCAAAATGTTTATCAATTAGTAAACAAAATATTACGTTTGCATTCACAATTTATTACGCAAATATAAAACAAATATTTAATATGACACAAACTATTAACAAAAACATCAACCTCCGCCTGAGAGAGCTCATTAAAAAGGACCGCGATCTGCAAATTGCCATCGCACAGGAAATTAACGTAGCTGTTATTACAGTATACCATTGGGCGGCCTATCACCCCGAGCGACTGGCCAGGAACAGGGCAGCATTAAGGGTAGCCAATAAGTATATGCGAAAGCACTGCGCTAAATTAAAAATTAAGAATGGAAATATATAATGGAGCGCTGATGACACGGATGCGACTGATAAACACGGATCACGAAAATCATAGACAATCTGCGTCATCTGCGTTCTATTGCTGTTAATCTCAATCTTAAACTCAATCTAAATATAAACAATATGATAATAGCACTGGTAAAAGAAATTCACCCTGAAAACCGAAGGGTAAGGTATTCTATAGAAAAGGACGGCCTTTTTGTAGACGGTACGGTAACCACCCGCGAAGATGTGGCCCGCCGCATGTACGAAGCTGCCAAGCAATCAGGTGGCAACACTATATGGGAAAGAGAAGTTTTAGAACAAGTACAGATCCCGAGGTGATAACTAAAAGCTAATAACTAAAAACTAAAAGCGGCATGATGCTGAATTCTGGATTCTGACAACTGACCACTGATTACTGACCACTAAATTATGACTTACAACATTTTTTTAAAACGTCCCGAGGGGACATATAAGGTTTCCCTATTTGATGGGGAGCCAGACGAAGCAGCAAGGCAACTATCTCTATACCTGTTCAGGCATTATCCGGTAAGCTTCTTCGATGATATGCTGGATGGAGGAGAAACAGAAAAGGTACTTAAGGATAGCCGATCTGGCAGGATAGTATGGAGAGAAGGCGAACTAGCCTGCAGACTCGAAGAGGGTTACTTTTTTACAGAAGAACAAAAGCCTGAAGAACCTATGCAATGGTGGCAAAGCGCTTTACCCACATCTAAAAAGATAAGCATAGAGCTGGACATACAAAACGCCTGGAACAAGGGTTTTGAAGAAGGTTATGCCAAAGGAGTGGAAGAGGGCAGGGAAGAAGGTTACAGGCAAGGTATTCAAAATGGAGTAATGACCGAAATGAATTAAGTATAACAATACTCACCCCTCCTCCGCCAAGAGTGGATTCCTCCTCTCTCTATTAATAGAGGGGGGCAGGGGTGAGTAAATAAACGGACAAATTAAATCTCAATTCATAAATCCAAAACCTTAAATAATGTAAAATGGCTAAAGACAAGGCTTTTCTTTTTTATCCCCACGATTTCCTTAAGGGCTCTCTGTTGCTTTCAATAGAAGAACGGGGCAAGTATATTACCCTGCTATGCCACATGCATCAAAGGGGTAGAATGAAAGAAGATGAAGTAAGAATGCTCGTAGGTGAGGTATCAGAGGGGTTACAAACCAAGTTTAAGATTGATGAGGATGGTTATTGGTATAACCTGAGGCTTGAGATAGAGACCAACCGCCGCGACAGGTTTGTAGAAAGCCGGCGCAACAATGCCAAACAGTATCGTCCTGTTAAGCGTGAGGTGAGCAATGTGGCTGTTCTTCCATTATTAGATGAGACTGATATGCAGGAAGTATTTAAGCAATGGACAGAATACCGCAAACTGATACACAAACCTTTAAAGGCTCAAAGTATGGAGGGAGCATTCAACAGACTGAAAGAACTAAGCAGCAATGATCCTGCCAGGGCCAAACAAATTGTGAAGTATAGTATAGACAATGGCTACCAGGGTCTGTTTCCTATTAAACAAAATGAATATAAACAACATAAAACAATTACAGAACAATGGCTGAGTTAATCCCTAGTGCCCAAGCCCACAACGGACTGGCACAAAAACTACTGAGGTTATTTACCCGCACCGAAGCATCCTTACTGGAAAGCATAGATGGTAAAAAAATATACGACTGCAATGACAGTGAGCTTAAACAAACGCTTGCCTATTGCTGCCTAATGGTAGGTATAGATAAACCACCCGGAGAGGATAAAAAGATGGTGATCATTTCTTTTATACGTAAGTATTACGGTACCCTCACCAACCGCCAGGTGGCACAGGCCTTTGAACTTGTGGCTACCGGAGAAATGGGTAAAGATGTGCAGGAGCATTATAACAACATATCTCCGCTTTATCTCTCGGGGGTGCTAAGGGCCTATATGCAAAAGCTAAGCAGTGTTAGGAACCGCTACGAGGTTAAAAAGAAAGTTGTAGAACCCATTAAAAGCACTCCCGAAACATATTATGTGCGCCTGATACGGGTAATAGAAGGCTACAATGTAATACCCATGCTTTGGGCCTGGGAAGAGGTGCATGAATATCTATCCAAAACAAACGGACGAAGCTTTACACATGCCACTACTCCCGAAGAAAAGAAAACTGCCGTAATACATTACCTAAAGGAAAAGTACCCCGAGGCTATGGTGCAGTCACTGGGGAAATAATACCAATTAATACTCACCCCGGCCCCTCTCTATAAATAAACAGAGAGGGGAAGGAAACTAAAAACCACTAAAAATGAATAAGGACTTTAATCCCTGGGATAACCTCGACGACTACCTTAACTGGCTAAATTCTGCCTACGAACTTTTAAAGCAATCTACTTTTGTGTATGATAAAAAGCAGCGCAGGCGCTATTATAACAAAGCCTATTGGGAGTATAGATTTAAGATGGAGATAAAGCGTATTGAAAGAATGTTGCTGTTAGAAAAGCGAATAAATGCGGAATGGGATAGGGTTGCTTAGTCATAAGTCATCAGTCTGTAGTTTGGCGAAGGCTGCGCCTTCGTCATTTTATCCTTGTAGCTTGAGCTACAGCTATCTATAAACATAGGCACAGCTTATGCTTAACAGGGATCAAGTAATCAAAAATCTTGGTTAGCCAATAAAATAAAAAGCCCATCCAGAGGACAGGCTTTTCAATTATTCATAATGGTAATTTATCTCTGTTCATCAGCACTTGGGCCATACATACCCGGTACAGGTACGTTTAGGTCGCGCAGGTAAACGCTAAGCTGTCCGCGGTGGTGTATATGGTGGTTAAATGCCATGCTGCGTATTGCGGCAGCCTTGGGCAGGTCTATAAACACCTGGTCACCGGCACGAAACTTCCATCCTTTCATTAGAGTTTCATCATTGGCTTTTTCTAAAGCCTTGGTAGCTGTGGCTACGTTATTATCAAACATATCGAGCAGTTCCTTGCTTGTTTTAGGTGGCTCGTGTGTTGGGAAGGCATTTGGTTTTGCCATATCAAAATCGTCATTGTTCATGATCCTTTCTACCCATGAATAGTTTTGTGCTACGTGCAGGGCCAGGTTTGCGAGGGCTCTTGATTTTTCATGTGGTTTCCATGTTGCTTTTTCCAGTGGTACACGTTCCAGCATTTTACGGGTGTTTGCTGCTTCATGTTGTAGTTCCATAAGCATGCCTGTATTTATTGCCATAATTTAAGATTGAGGTTTAGATTAAGATTCAGATGCAATACAATAATAAACGATGAACTATGAATTATACTTTAAGAATTAATAGGTCCCAATAAGTATAGGTGAGTCTTTAAGTTTTACCACAAAGAACGCAAAGGTCTATGCAAAGTTCACAAAGCACATTACCCATCAGCAACGCGTGAGGGATGCGAGCGGAAGGTGCTGACGCTTTAGTCAGGGGCACGCCCACATTAAGTGAAAAACCAAGTAAAAAATTAAAAGTCGCTCGGCACACGGTGATTACTATGTACTAATCACTTCTCACTAATCACTCTCTTTGTATCCTCAATCAACTGAGTCATATCATTGGCAGGATACTTGCTGATGTCTATGGGCGGGTGAATAACTAGCTTAGCCCTGCCGGGTAAGAGCTGAATGGTATTGTTGGGTAATATATTGCGGGTTCCGCTTATACTTAACGGAAGGATAGGTAAACCAAGATCGTAAGCCATTTTAAAGGCACCCCGTTTAAATGTACCCAGTTCGCCTGTATTGCTGCGGGTTCCTTCGGGGAAAAAGATGACCGAGGTTCCGTTCACTATCTTCTTCTTGGTGGCTTCCATAGATGTAAGGGCAGCCTTAGCACTGGAGCGATCTATAAATATATGCCCTACTTTTTCGCTTCCTATCCCCAGCCCTGGTATTTTGCGTAACTCTTGTTTCATCACCCAGCGAATGTCAATACCCAGCCATCCGTATACAAGTACAATGTCATAAAAGCTTTGGTGATTAGCTACAATTACGTAGGATTGTTTCCTGTCTATATTCTCTCTTCCTCTAACCTTAACGAATATGGGAGTGAATACTCCTAATAGCCGGGCCCATAGCGCTCCACAAAAAAAACCTGCTATACGTTGCCCTGCTAAAGGCGCTAATATTATGGCAGAAAAGCCAAAGAAAAGCGTGGATATAACCGCATAAGGCACAAAAATAAGCCACTTATAAGGAAAGTAGAAGAGCAAAAGAAGCCTGCGTTTCATAGTTCAAATTTACCTTTATTTATAATATTTATATCTTTCAAAGCAAAAGCATAATTTTGTTTGTCAGGAAATAAAACTGTAAGCATCCCGTTATCCCTTTGCAGATAATGGTAAAGAGCATGGAATGAAAAAGCCCGGATTATATAATATATTAATAATACTGACCTTAGCAGGGGGTTGTTCTAAGAACGATGATATGCCCACCAGCACAGGCCCTGCACCTACCCCGGAATGGCAAACATTTGCAGCTACAGATACAGGTGATGCTGTAAGCTCATTGGCCGTATATAATAGTAATCTTTTTGAAGGAAATGCAAACGGGTATGGATCCAATAACATAACTGAATGGAATGGTCTTGAATGGGAAATAATAGGTTCAGGATTTCCAGATCAGGTTACCATAAACCAGGTGGTAAGCACCATGACCATATATAATAATTCACTTTGCGTGGGTGGTGTATTTTCTACTACTTACGCAGACCCGGGAAATAATATAGCATCATGGAACGGAGCTGCGTGGTCTACTTTTGGCACAGGAATGAATGATAAGGTAATAGCACTTACTGTTTACAATAATGAGCTTATAGCAGGTGGAGCATTTACCAATGCGGGAGGCAATGCAGTAAACCATATTGCGCAATGGAATGGTAGTGCATGGTCTGGCTTTGGGTCGGGAACCGATGGCAGCGTAAATGCGCTTGCTGTTTATAATGGTGATCTTATTGCAGGAGGAGGTTTTTCTATAGCAGGTGGTAATGTTGCAAGCAACATAGCAATGTGGAACGGTACAACATGGTCTGCTATGGGAGCAGGAATGGGTGGTACGGTAAACTGCCTTACCATATATAATGGCAATTTGGTTGCAGGTGGCTCTTTTGCCCGTGCCGATGGTAACTTAGTGAATAATATAGCCCAGTGGAATGGTACTGCCTGGTCCGCTTTGAGCAGTGGCGTGAGTGCAACCGGTTTTGTTTCTGCGCTGGCAGTTAACAATGGCAACCTTTATGCGGCGGGTTCTTTTGGCGCTGCTGGTAGCATACCCGCCAGTAATGTAGCTATATGGAATGGCACAGCATGGTCCGCATTGGGTTCCGGCATATCAAAAGTAGTATCAGCGCTTACGGTGTTTAACGGGCATGTGGTTGCCTCAGACAGTTCCAGGGTGGCTCAATGGCCTGAATAGACTTTTCTGTTTTTATTTTAGATACCTGTTTCATCACGAAGCAAAACGCAATGAGGAATCTCTGTTTGGGATAATTCACCATTTAAAATACAGTGCCTGCCGAAAAAAATAAACTTCAGCAGCAAGCCATTGTAGTTTCGCAATAATTAAAGAAATTAAATATGAAAACAAATAGCTTGCTAGTAGGATTATGCTTCCTCTCCGTTGTTGCCTTCGGGAAAACATATACATTAAAAATAGACGGTGGTGGTCCAAAGGGATACCATACAGTGGAGTATAAGGACGATAGCACCAAGACTTTGATAAGTTGTGAGGGAGAAGGTGAGAGCCTCCGTCCAAAGGTTACCGCCAATGATGGCGCATGTGCGGCGGCAACATTTTTTGTAAACACAGAATTTGAAGCGGCCTTAAGTAAGGTGAAACAGGGTCAGCTTAACAGCAGCTTTACAGCCACTGATCAAGCCACCAGGAGGGTATATGTAGTTTCATGGAAAGGCAAAGATGTAAACCATGTTACTATCTGCATTGCGCCCCAGGATAAGAAAAAATCATAAACAGATTTACACGAAACAAATAACATGAAGATCGTCAAAAACATTTTTATCGTACTATTTATAATCGGAGTATGTTTGGATAAAGGCATATGCCAATCTTCTAATCCCGGTAGTCCCGGCCAATATACTACACCCAATAATCCAACGCCTACCACTAATCCAGTTGTTCCGTCTATACCCACCATAACTACTACACCCAGTATCCCTGTGGTACCAATACCTACTAATCCTTCTTATCAGTATAATTACGGAACAACCTCAACAACGGGTACCCCAACTAATACAAATGCAACCGGCGGTCTATATGTAAATCCTGCAAGTACGTCTGCAACCCCATACAATAATACCGTTCCGAATTATAATGCGGTTCCTCCCAATAACGGAACTATGCCCAACAATGGTTCGGGTACCAGTATACCTCCATCCGGTAACCACTGATGATAGATTTACGAATAACGATTTTTGATTTAAGAAGTAAATCAAAAGTATTTCAGGAGGAATGGTATCCTGACTTTGAAGGTGTAAAATCTTCTTGTTTTCAAAAAAGCCTTATTTTAGCGGGTAAATAAAAAACATTTAACCATGAAAACACTCAAATTAACCTTTGTAGCATTAATGGCTATAGGTTTAAGCTTTACTTCAGTTAATGCGCAAACAGCACAAACTACAACACCTGCGCAAACAAACACCAGCGGTCAACATCTTAAAAAGGATGGAACGCCGGACATGCGCTATAAGGAAAACAAGACTGCCGCAGCTAAGCCAGCTACAACTGCCAAGCCAGCCGCAACTCCTAAAAAAGCAAAATCGGCAACTCCTGCAGCTTCTGCTAAGCCAGCAGCTCCGGCTCAAAAGTAAAATCATGTAACAGCTTTAGTAAATGCCCCTGACTGTAAACGTCAGGGGTTATTTATTTTAGAAGGGGGCAGTTATTTAAAGAGATTTTCTCTTTTTAGTGTTTAAGGAGAGCAGCCACTTTACAGCAGAGGGCTTATCTTTAAACATCTTTACAATGGGTTGCGCTTTTGAGACATTCTTGCTTAATGGATTAAGGTTCCATTGCTTTGGCGCTACCAGTGCCGTGGCAATCCGGTACTTGGAGTCCATGCTCTGTATAAATTTTATAGCTGCTTGTGTTATGGTGTATGAGCTTCGTTGGTCTATCAGGGCTAGTATCTTTTTATTCCCTGCCAGCTTATGCGCTTCCTTCTCAGATAGTATTGCTCTTTTTAGATCAACATGTGCCCCACTGAATATTTTTTTAATAAGTATGCCGTTTTTGTCAATATGTACCCTGCATACAGGTTTTTTATGCACCCGGGTGGCAATGGCCGCATTGTGCGTGTTTTTCTTGGCCTTCTTCAATATATCCCTTCTGGTGTTAAGTAACCATTTTATAGCCTGGGCTTCATTGGTAAACATTTCGAAAGGCACTTTTTTTAATTTAAACGATACTGTATTTACAAAAATCCTTACACCAAGGCTTTGCGAAACCATTGCAGTTGCATACCTCGATCTGGAGGCGAACGTCATTAACTTGTCTATTGCTTCCGGCGTCATGGTATGAAATGCACTGGCATTTACCAGCACCAAGGCTTTTTTCCTGCCTGCCAGATTTACTAACATCTCCTGGTCTTCTTCCACATCCTCGGGTTGTACATTGACACCCTCAATCACCTTTTTGTAGATAATACCCTGGGCAGTAAGGTGAAATATACTGGTTCGTGTTTTAAATTTTTCCATAATCCGTTGCAAATTTAATACAGTACGAGTAATTATTATTCAAAAGCTCACAAAAATTAAGGATTTAGTTTTTCAATATCTTCATAAGGCTTTACTGCAACAACATTAAAGTTGTCGACAACAATATAGCATCTGTCGCTGTCGAGCAGGTCTACAGTGCCTGTTACAAAACCATCATGACCATATAGTTCAATCATTTTTGCATCAACAGCAGAGCCCCATTTTACCTTATCGCCTACTTTAAAACCCATATAACCAATGGCACTGGCAGCTGGTTCTGAAACATAACCCAGAAGCAGTTCTTCGCTGCTATATAGAGTGTAAAACTTTAGATCTTCCAGGAATTGGCATGTTTTATCAGCTTCTTGTGCGCGGCTTGCATTATTGTTCGCAGAAGGTAATGTTTTACCTTTTGAACTATCCTTGTCTTTTTGGAAAGCAGGTGAAGTATAGCTATCCATAATTCTTTGTTGAACAGAGCCATGTTCTTTCCCGTTTGCTACAATGGATACTATAATAAGGGCTGTTGCTAGAAGGGAATAATGTTTTGTTTTCATGATCTTTGTATTTAATTACAAAAGCAAAACTATACCACACCTAAACCGTTTTTATGGGGGGTGTAACGAAATAGGTTAAGGTTGTAATAAACTGCAAAAAGGATGTAATGAGCTGCATAGTAAGGTTTGTAATAAATTGTGTATCTTGGCTCTGAAATTTTGACGGAATGCGTTACGGGCTTATATGTATGCTGGTTTTATGTTTACCTATGCACCATGCATTTGGACAGGCCGACAGTATAGATTTTAATATTAAGGACGTTAAGTATGAGCCCGTTACCGAGGACTATTTTGCGGATTATAAAGACGCGAAACTGATCATGAACTATTATTGCTCAGAGGGTTGGTCTATTAACGACCGTTATACCTACGAAGTGGTTCTCATCGATAGCCTGCTTATGCTTGGGTTCTATTCTCCTGAAACAGAGTCTCTTAGGTATATATCATATGAAAAGAAGATATATATATCCTCAGCCATGGTTGATACCATGAAGAATATATTGGGGGTGGCCGGGCTTAAACAGGTAAAGGAAGGCGTACCCAAGCCTACCGCTGCGGCTAATACAAAAGAAGTGCTGATAGTGAAGTATGGCAATCTTAATATCACGGGTGGGATGTTTTTCTATAATACTTTGCAGGGAGACGCTTCGAATGATAAAATAAATGCCATGGTGGCAAGAGAACGCAATCTTACATCAAGCATAGGGGGCGATTATGATATTGTTATAAAAGCTATGGTGAAGTTGTTTCCGGAGCTTAACAGCCTTAGAACACAGGTAATTAAATATAAATAACAGCATCTTATGAAAAAAACACTACTTAACTCTAATATGAAGCGGGCTTTGCTTTGCTTCATATTTATCACTTTTGGCGTATCAAGTATTAACGCCCAATCGCCTATTACAGCAGATCACTATATGGCCAAGATATTCGATTGCGCCATATTCCCCGCTGCATACCCTACCGAGTTAGATGGGAAAGGCTTTACCCCAAGCCATACCGATGTAGATTCTGTCACCAAAGCTCTTACTGAAAAATTTAAAATGCTTAACGTTACCAATAAGGATGACAGAAATACTATTTCGAGCAACCTGCCTTTATATAAGATACAAGTGTTCGGGTATACGGATAAGGCCGGTAACAAAGTGCTTTATCTTAATTGCTTCCGTAACGACAGGCAAAAGGATAAGGACCTGGCTAATACTTGGACGACCGATATGGTTGAGGTGCAGGACGGTGGCAACTATTTCTGGACTATTAAATACGACCTTGCCAAAGGCGCCTTTTTCGATTTTAAAGTAAACGGGAACGGATAATAAATAAAATGTTGGATGCTGAATTTTTAGTTCAACATCCAACATTCAAAAAAAGCCTTTACAAGATTCTAAACTGTACGCCTATACTGGCTCCATATCCGCTCGATTTCCAGTAATTAACAACATAATCGCCAAAGTCTTCGTTGCTGGCTTTAAAGTTGCTATAACTGGTCATTGGCATAAACACGGTTAGATTAACACCCACTATCTTGCCAAAATACAAACGACCCGTTGCATGTATATCGCCCCAGCTTCCGTTAGAGGCTGATGATGTGGCATCTCCGTTATTTACATTGTATGTAATGTGCGAAAAGCCATAGGTTCCTCCTACAAGCAGATCAAAGTGTTCGAATGTTAAAATGTGGATGTTAAGCTGACCACCCAGGTCGAAAGCTCCTGCCTTGGGAGAGGTTTCTGTCAGTGTATTGTTCTCCTCAAAGTAATTGTCGAACCTGGCTATGGCGCCAATACCCAGCCACCTGAATATACCTACTTCGGCCAGTATATCATAGGTAGAAGCAGGGGCTGTACCATTAAGGGTTTGCGCGTTGGGTTGTTCGTTGTTTATAAAATTGCGGTTGGCAGTATTGCCGTCTATGCCAACATCTCCGCCTAAAATAAAAGCTCCGCTATGGAAAGATTGAGCCTTTGCTGTGTTTAAATTTAGCAGGGCAGTGCCTGCAACCAGTAGTATAAGTATCTTTTTCATGATTTGTTTAGTTTATTTAAAAGCAAAATTGCACCATGCCAAGTGGCTTTGGCTTGGTTTTTCGCTCAACTGATCTATTTATAATGCAGGTAGCATTGTGCAGATAGTGTAACTTTATGCTTGCAATTAAGAGGCTTTGATAAAACTATCCGCAAAAACATACTTGATAATTGTGCTGTTACTTGCTGGGTTCTGTAACGCAGAAGCACAGGGCGGGTCGGCTATTGCAGTTAATGCAGGCCTGCAAATACAATCTACTACTGTATTAGATGTTGGCGTGCAGGCAAAACATTATTGGGTATTCGACACTGCTTCTAATAATGGCCCCGGCGCAGGGTGTGAATTAATATTTGGCGCTAATAGTGGTCCGCTAACCTTTGGCCCTAAACTGTTTTACCAGGTAGATATATCCCTAAACAAAACTCCTACCAAGGCCGGATGGTTTTATGCTATAGGACGATTCTCAGTGATACGCTATACCAATACCGAAGGAAACGACTGGAGGCTTAGCCCCGAAGCCGGAATATCTTTTTACGATGAGATCACCCTAACTTATGGTTATAATTTTTCTATCCCGGGCTTACACCAGCTCTCCGAAGTTTATACTAATAGGTTTACCTTATTTATTACTATAAAGAGTAAGAAGAGGAAGTGAAAATAATAATTATCGTATAAAGAGGTTTCTGTTTTTTTACACTTTTTAGGTGGTTAAATCAGTCACCTAAAACTGTTAAGATAGGTTTAGTTTACTTATTTTTTTCGTTGCATTCAGCTTGTTACATAGCACTCACTGCCTGTGATATATGTAACATTTCATAAAGGTTATGTAACGCTTTCTGTATTCACTTTATTCAGTTTTGCTTTATCAAACTAATCCACTTAAGTTATGATACTAAAAATACTACTGCTTGAAGATAATATTGCAGACGCAGATTTGATCGAAAGACAATTGAAAAAGGACAAGGTTGAATTTGTAAGTCAGCGTGCAGATACTAAGAACGATTTTGAAAAGGCTATTATCATATTTAAGCCCGATGTTATTTTATCTGACCATTCATTGCCCCAGTTCAACTCGGTAGAGGCGCTTAAAATTGCCAAGCGGAAACTACCGCAGGTGCCTTTTATTTTAGTTACCGGCACCGTATCTGAAGAATTTGCCGTGGAATGCATGAAAGCCGGTGCCGATGATTATATTTTAAAAAGCCATTTGGTGCGTTTGTCCTCTTCTATAGAAATGAGTCTGCAAAACCACAGGTTCCAGGAAGAGAATATCTTAATCAAAGAACTTAACAAGGAAATAGGCAAGAAAAACAACGAACTCTATTACCTTAACCAGGAAAAGGATCGCTTTGTGGGTATTGTATCCCACGATTTGCAAAACTATATCTCTGCCATGTCTTTAAGCGTGGGCTTAATAAAAACTCCCGATTTGGCTCCTGATAAACACAAAACACAAGTAAAGCATCTCGACCGCAACGTAACGAATATGCGTACCCTCTTGTGCGATTTTTTAACTATTAACCGCATACAGCATGGAGTTATAAATGCGCTATACAATTTGGTAAACATTGGTAACCTGGTCGGCGATGTGGTTGACAGGTATGAGGATGCTTTACATAAGAAAGGCATCAAGCTAATCTATAGTAATAAATGTGAAGATATGTTCTTTAGAACGGATATGAGCTATTTTTCAATCATTGCTGATAACCTTATTTCTAATGCCATTAAATACACTCATTCTAATAAAAAGATTTGGGTGGAGATATTTAAAAAAGGGAAAAACTATATCCTTATCGTAAAGGATGAAGGGCAGGGTATACCGAAGGAGGACTTTGAGAAAATGTATGGAAGGTTTCAGAAGCTTAGCCCGAAGCCAACCAATAATGAACCTACTAACGGCCTCGGACTATCTATTGTAAAGGACCTGGTAGAAGCACTGAATGCTACTATAAGTTGTGAGAGCGAAAAAGGAAAGGGCACCACATTCACTGTTATTTTTTAGTTATGCAAACTCAAATTAATAACGTATGTTAAAAAAGTTAAGAGCAGTTGCAGTAGATGATGACAGTAGTATCCTGTCCACATTAGAGGCAATGTGTAAAGAATCGCCGCTAATAGAATTGGTTTGCGCATTTACCAGCCCTACTGAATTTTTAAAGCAGCTGCCAAAGTTAAACTTCGACTTGTGCATTTTGGATATACAAATGCCGGAAATGGAAGGTACTGTTCTTGCCCAGGTATTGAATAATAAGCCCGTAATATTTGTCAGCGGGTCCGATGAGAGATTCAGGGATGCTCTTAACCTGAATCCTATAGATATTGTGCCTAAGCCCATATTGCAGGACAGGTTATACAAAGCCTTTAAAAAGGCCTACGACCAACTGGCTGAAAAAAGAGAGTTTGAATTGTTCTGTGTAGCCGAATTTAAGCACAAGGTTAAAATACGTTTGCAGGATATTATGCTTGTTACTACAGACGATGTGGATGCCCGCCATAAACAGGCGTGGATGAAAAACGGGGATAAGTACACGCTTATGAATTGTAACATAGAGCATCTTACCACCAATTGTGCGGCACTTATACAGGTAAATAAAAGAGAAGCTGTTTCACTGGAGGCTGTTCACGAAGTAGAGCACGATTTGATTACCCTTAAAGGTTTACTGGCAGATGACGGGAGATGTATACAGGTAACCCTGGGTGCTGCCTTTAGCAAGAAATTTAAAGAAAGAATGTTTTACAGTTAAACCACGATATGAAAACAAGCAAAAAAACTACAAAGCCTATTATAACTAAAAAGAGTATTTCGAAAAATACCAAGAATGCCGATATCTTAATAGCGCTAAAAAAAGTTCAGTCAACGCAGCTTAGAATGTATGAAAAGCGATTCCACTTGCTTGTGGAAAGGTCTAAGGATTATGCTGTTTTTATGATAGATCCATCCGGGCATGTGCAAAGCTGGAACCAGGGAGCCGGTAAAATAAAAGGATATCGTGAACATGAAATAATTGGCAAGCATATATCTGTTTTTTACACAAAGGATGCTGTAAAGAGAAAGGAACCTGAACGTAGTTTACGGGTTGCGAAAGAGAAAGGTAGTTTTGAAACAAAAGGGTGGCGGGTTAGAAAGGATGGCACAAAATTTTGGGCCGATGTATTATATACTGCTTTATACGATAATAAGGGTAGTTTAAGGGGATATTCTAAAATAACGCATGATTTGACCGGGCACAAATTTATAGGGGGAAGAGTAAAAAAAACACATGGGCAATCGCCGCATAAATTTGGGGAGCTTTCGGGTGTAAACAAAGAACTTCTTTTTTTAAGTAAGAAAAAAGGCAAGCAAACTTCTGAGTTAATTACAGCTAACCACGAACTTCTTTTTAAGGAATTACTATTTCAAAACAAAGAAAAGGGCAAACGCGCAGCAGAACTTATCATAGCTAACAAAGAATTACTTTTTCAAAATAAGGAAAAGGGAAAACGAGCTTTGGAGCTTGTTGTGGCAAATAAGGATCTGCTTTTTTTTAGTAAGGAAAAGGGCAAACGTGCAGCAGAGCTTATTATTGCCAACAAGGAGTTACTATTTCAAAACAAAGAAAAGGGAAAGCGTGCTGCTGAACTTGTAATAGCCAATAGAGAGTTGCTCTTTCAAAATAAAGAAAAGAATAAACGTGCAGCAGAGCTTATTGTTGCCAACAAGGAGTTACTATTTCAAAACAAAGAAAAGGGAAAGCGAGCTGCTGAACTTATTATTGCCAATAAGGAGTTACTTTTTCAAAATAAGGAAAAGGGGAAACGAGCTGCAGAATTGGTAGTGGCAAATGAGAAATTGATAAATGCTGAAAATAAAATATTAAAATTCAACCAGGAACTGGAGCGAAAAGTAATTGAGCGTACCGCCCAGTTAGAAGCGGTAAATAAAGAACTTGAAGCATTCTCTTATTCTATATCGCATGATTTAAGGGCGCCCCTAAGGGCGATAAACGGCTATGCAAAGATATTGCAGGAGGATTATGCTGATAAAATAGATGCAGACGGAACGAGGTCTATTAACTCCATTATGCATAGCTCGGTAAAAATGGGTATCTTAATTGATGATCTGCTTGCTTTTTCCAGGTTGGGTAGAAAGAATATAGCTGTTTCCGATATAAAAATGGCTTCTCTGGTGCAAACAATAAAAGAGGAGCAATTGCAAGCTGACGGCGTTCATAAACCTGAATTTAAAATAGACGCACTGCCTCCGGCAAAAGGAGACCAGTCACTTATTAAACAAGTATGGATCAATTTAATTTCTAATGCTATTAAATATTCAAGTAAGCAAGCAAAGCCTCTTGTAGAAATTGGAGCAACCGAAAAGGATAATAAGGTTATCTATTATATAAAGGATAATGGAGCGGGATTCGATATGCAATATTATCACAAGCTTTTTGGCGTTTTTCAGAGACTGCATACCGAGGAAGAATTTGAAGGAACAGGTATTGGCCTTGCCATTATACAAAAGATAGTGCACAAACACAATGGAACTGTTTGGGCAGAATCAAAGCTGAATGAAGGCACTTGCTTTTATTTTAGCTTACCAGGTATTAACTCATAAATAAACCAAAAAATATGCCTTACGCTAATGTTGAACTCCTGTATGCCGAAGATAGTCCTGACGATGCATTGCTTACTATTCGTGCATTAAAAAAATGTGGCTTTGAAAATAAGCTTCTGCATGTAAAAGATGGGGCTGAAGCTCTTGACTTTATGTATTGCAGGGGAATATATGCAGCCAGGGATCGTAACATTCTTCCTAAACTAATATTGCTCGATCTTAAAATGCCTAAAGTGTCAGGGCTGGAGGTGCTTGAAAAGTTGAAACTAGAGCATGATTTTAAATCCGTGCCTATTGTTATTCTTACTTCATCAAAGGAAGATCCTGATATAAAAGGATGTTATGCACTTGGAGCAAACAGTTACATAGTAAAGCCTGTAGAGAGTGCGAATTTCTTTAAGGCAATAAATGAGCTGGGTTTATATTGGATGATGTTAAGTCAGCCTCCACAGCAATAGAATAGCGGGCATTGTTATTTTTGTAATGATTTTTTTAAGGAATTGAAAAAGCTATGAACGAAATAGTAATAGTTGGTATAGTCATTGTAATAGTGATAGTCCTTTTAGGAAGGGCATCCAGGAATAAGCAGAAGCTGTTGCTAGAGAAGCAAAATGAACCATTCCCGCAATTGTGGAGAGATATGCTTGCTAAGCAAGTTTTGTTTTACAAGCATTTGAGCGTGGCAGATAAGAACCTGTTTGAAAAGCGTATCCAGGTCTTTATGGCTACCAAAAAGATAGAAGGAATAGACACAGAAATAGATGATAATATCCGTTTAATGGTGGCATCCAGCGCTGTTATTCCAACTTTTGCTTTTCCTCAATATAATTACCCTCATGTACACAACATACTTATCTACCCTAATAGTTTTGATGAAAAATTTCAGACGGAACGATTTGAGGGACATAAAGAAGTTATATCGGGTATGGTGGGTGATAGGTTTATGAATGGTACTGTAATTTTATCCAAGCCCGACCTGGTTATGGCCTTTGACGGCATGCCCCATAAAGGGAATGTAGGTATTCACGAGTTTGTGCATCTGCTGGATAAAGAAGATGGAGTAATAGACGGCATACCCGAAATGTTAATGCAGCACCGTTATGTGGGCCCCTGGCTGCACGAAATAAAAAAGGAAACTGAAAGAATTGAAGCCGGTAATTCGGATATAAATCCTTATGCCCTCACCAATAACGCTGAGTTTTTAGCTGTAGTGAGTGAATACTTTTTCGAGAATCCCGAAAAATTCCAAAGAAAGCATGCAGAGTTATATCATTTGCTTTCTGTTATATTCAATGGACCGGATATTGAAAAGAAACACGAGGTTGAGTATAGCAGGAATTTGGATGCTTAAAACATAAATCAAGCCTTCACCATTTTCCATACATAGTTCACCGATGATTTCATCTTGTTCATCTATTTTTAAAAAAGCTATAAAACAGATACTGCTATGTTTATTTCTGATTGAAGATTAAGGTTTTAGCATTATAAATCAGGGTAAAATAAGTTTGTGATCTCAGCAAAAGCACAAAAGGAAACTCTAGAATTTCTTTCCGGTGGGGGAGAAATGGGCGAGCTTACCCGTTCTAAAGACTGGGGTAAAACCCCTTTGGGTTCACCTGAAAACTGGCCCCAGAGTTTAAGAACATTGCTTTGCCTATTGCTCAATTCAAAGTTCCCTATGTTTTTATGGTGGGGGCCGGAAAAGATATGTTTTTATAACGACGCCTATCGCCCCAGTCTTGGTGAAAATGGCAAGCATCCTTCGATATTGGGTATGCCTGGAGAAAAGGCTTGGGATGAAATATGGCACATGATAGGACCTTTAGTAGAACAAGTGCTGGCAACCGGAGAGGCCGTCTGGTTCGAAGATCAGTTGGTGCCCATTTATCGTAACGGACATATTGAAGATGTTTACTGGACATTTAGTTACAGTCCTGTAACAGACGATAGCGGAAAACGTGCCGGTGTTTTTGTAACCTGTACTGAAACGACTGAAAAAGTAAGAACATTTAAAAGCCTGGAAGAAAGCAATAAGCGGTTCATCAATAATATAATGCAGGCTCCGGTGGCTATGTGCATATTCAGGGGGAAGGACCACGTGGTTGAAATTGCCAACGAGGGTATGTTGGAACTATGGGGTAAAAATGCAAAGGAGGTGATGAATAAACCTATTTTCGTTGGACTACCTGAGGCTAAGGGCCAGGGACTGGAGGCATTGGTAGACCACGTGTATAGTACCGGTGAAAGATTTTCGGCCAGCGAACGCCCTGTGGGCCTGCCACGTAACGGGAAAGTTGAAATCACCTATGTTAATTTTACCTACGAGGCTTTAAAAGAGGCCGACGGAAGCATCTCGGGGATAGTTTCTACCGCGGTTGAAGTAACTCAGCAGGTGAAGGCCAGGCAAAAAATAGAAGAAGCAGAAGAAAAAACAAAGCTTGCTATTTCATCAGCCGAACTGGGGGTATACGAAATTGTATACGCCACCAATAAATTGTATCCCGGTGGGCGGTTTAAAGAAATATGGGGGTTGGAGAATGTTACAGACAGAACTGTATATGCCAATCGAATTCATCCTGATGATCTTCCAGTGAGAGAAAAAGCTCACCAGGAATCCTTAAAAACCGGGCATTTAGAGTACCGGTGCCGGATTATGTGGGAGGATGGATCTGCGCATTGGGTTAAAATAACGGGCAAGGTTATTTACGACGACAATAAAACCCCTGTAAAACTACTGGGCGTAATACAAGATATAAACTCTGCAGTAGTCGCCCAGCAAAAATTAGAAGAGAGCGAGAGAAATCTTCGTTTGATGATTCACCAGGCGCCTGTATCTATAGCTATCTTCCGCGGCGCTGACTATGTTACGGAAATTGCTAACGACCGCGCACTGGAACTATGGGGGAGGAAAGAAGAAGATGTACTTGGCAAACCTATACTGGATGCTATGCCCGAACTAAAAAGCCAGGGCATAAAAGAACTGCTAGATAACGTTTATAAAACAGGAGTTCCTTTTTCTACCAAGGAATTGCCTGTGCAATTAAAAAGAAAAGAAAAGCTGGAAACTGTGTATGTCAACTTCAGTTACGATCCGCTTTATAATACCGATGGAACTATTAATGGTATCATGACGGTGGGGTTTGACGTGAGCGACCAAGTTATTGCAAGGCAAAAAATTAGCGAGAGCGAACAAAATATACGGACCATGGTGCTTGAGGCACCGATTGGCATTTGCATACTGGATGCCGCCACCTTGGTAGGTGAAATTGTAAACGAAAGTTTTTTAGAAGTAGCAGGCAAGCCCTATGAAGCCATTGTAGGCAAATTTTACTGGGACGCCTTTGCTGAGGCAAGGCCTTATTATGAGGATGCCCTAAACAAGGTGGTAAAAGAAGGTAAGCCTTTTTCTGTGAATGAGGTAGAGCTGATGCTGATAAGGCATGGCAAAGAAGAAATGGTTTTTGTAACATTTGTTTATGCTCCCTTAAAAGATAAGGATGGAAAGGTAAGGCAGGTGGCCATTTGGGTACTGGAAAACACAGTACAGGTAAAAGCAAGGCAAAAAATAGCAGAAGCCGAGGAAAGGTTGCGATTAGCTACAGCTGCAGGTGGTATTGCAACATTCGACCTGGACATAAACACCGGCAATATCTTTTATTCCGACAGCCTTGCTATTATCTTTGGGTTTGATAATAATATTGTACAAAGTCAGATGGACCTGCGGGACATCATACACCCCAATGACAGAACTGAAATTGTAGAGAAGGCATTCGATGTTGCATTGCGTACAGGCCATCTCCATTACGAGGCACGTGTTGTAAAACCTGGTAATGTTATTGGATGGGTAAGAACCATTGGCAAGGTGCATTACGACAAGAAAGGCAAACCGTCTAAAGTGATGGGCACCATTCGCGATATTACAGAGGAAAAGAACAGGCAACAGGAATTGGAGGAAAGCGAAAAACGCCTGAACATAGTGATAGACGCCAGCGAGCTGGGTACATGGGAAATGAATTTAAAAACTAATGAAGTAATTGCTTCTGATAGGTATTATGAAATATTTGGATACTCAAGGGGGAGCAGGGTAAGTTACCAAAAGCTTTTAGCACAAGTGCATCCCGAAGACATAAAGATCCGAAGCCTCGCTCTCAAAAAGTCTTTTATAACCGGTACCATACATAACCGGCATAGAATAGTAAGGCCAGACGGAGCTACCCGCTGGGTTGAAACCAGGGGTAGGGCATTTTTCGATGACGATAACAATCCCATAAAGTTAGTTGGTACAGTAAGAGATATCTCTATTGAAAAGCAGCATGAGCAGGAGTTGCTGGACAACGAGAAGAAGCTGGATCAGCTTGTGAAAGAACGCACCGCCCAGCTGGAAAGATCGAACGAAGACCTGCAACAGTTTGCGCATGTAGCCAGCCACGATTTAAAAGAACCCCTGCGTAAAATAAAGATTTATGCCAACCGGCTGGATGAGGAATATTCTGCACAAATGCCCGAAAAGGCCATAAGTTTTTTAAGCCAGATACATAGTGCCAGCAGCCGTATGCAAATGATGATAGACGGAGTACTGTCTTTTTCATCTATCAATTCTACCAAGCAACTTATTGAAAAGGTAGACCTTAACAATGTGGTGAAGCAGGTACAGAACGACCTTGAAATTATAATCACCCAAAAGATGGCAACCATAAAATGCAGTGAGCTGCCTACTATAGAGGGTGCCGAAATACTAATATACCAGCTGTTTTATAACCTTGTTAATAATGCCCTTAAATTCTCTAAGCCTGATACGCCACCCCTTATAGAAATTAATGCCACCAAAGTAAAGATTGATAAAACGGAGTACGCAAAAATTATTATGCAGGATAATGGCATAGGGTTCGACCAGGAATATGCCGAGCACATATTCAACACATTTACACGCTTAAATGCCAAGGACGAGTTTGAAGGCACGGGTTTGGGTTTAACCTTGTGTAAAAATATTGTGGAGCGGCACAATGGAAATATTACCGCCTTAGGAGTGGATAACAAAGGAGCGCAGTTTACCATTATACTGCCAATGGTGCAATTTAAAAATAGTATATAATAAAGCGAAGAATGAAAAAGGTGCTATTGCTTGTGGATGATGATAGGGGCGAGCGGAATCTGTTCAATGAGGCCATACAGACCATTGATCCGGATATTGTTTACCATGCTGTGGAGGACGGTAATAAGGCTTTTGAATTATTAGAAAGCATAACGGGCAATTTACCACAGGTTATTTTTGTGGATATTAATATGCCCGTGATGAGTGGATGGGTTTTCTTAAAGACTATTAAGGAAAATAAACAACTTAATCATATACCCGTTATTATGTACTCTACCTCGAACTACCAACGCGATATAGATATAGCAATAGAACTCGGCGCATTATGCTTTTGCATTAAGCCTGAAAGCTATAAACTGCTTACCAAAATGATACAGGTGGTATCCGAAAACCTACATGGCAACTTGGCCGAAGCCATACGTCATGACCAAACTAACTTGCATAACTTTAGGGGGCTTAAGTAAATGTGTTTTGCGTTAGGGATTGTAGTGAAAAGCCCACAACGAAGCGAGGACTTGTGACGTAAAGCCTGATCCCTTGCGAAGCTTGGGGTAACGCCCTAATAATTAAAATTATGGAATTAGAAAGTAATGTGAACCCTGCCTGAGATAATAGCCGCAATGGGGCCACGATCAGGGTTGTAGGCGGGGTTCTGCACATATTGGTAATCTACGGCAAGAGCCATGTTTTGTGTAATGCATATATTGTAGTATGCCTCGCCAATAGTTTCGGGCGCATAGTCAGGCAGTTTGCCATCGCCAATTATAAAGCCATAACCACCTGCATTTAAAAAGTCCTGGTGCTGTTGCGATATGCCGTTTACTACCACGCATATTCCAAAAGTATTATTGTATTTCTTCAAAAACAAGTTTGAAAAAGAAGCACCCAGCAATGCAGTCTGGTCTATTTCTGTATAGGCCCAAGATGCTGTGTGTCCATCGTTCCAGCCGATGCGGCCAAAGATGCCAAAGTGTTTGGTAAAGGTTTTATCGAAGTTTATTCCAAAGCCATATTTCATATTACCATTGTATGCAGTAAGACTGTTTACGTTTAGAGTATCGGTAATTCCCGCTTTGTAATTTGCAATAACCTGTTCGTAGTTTCCGGCGCGCGTAATGTTATCGAACAATAACACACGTATATTAAAGGGTTTGTCATCTGATCCAAAGCGATAATCGAATTCTGTGGTTAACCCAATTGTTTTACCAATGTTCCAATCTAAGTTTGGGCCATTGGCATAAGTGGGTTCAAGGGCCGCGTCGGCCATCCAGTTAAATCTCTTATCCTGCAATCCTATTAGCACGCTGTAGGTATATCCACGGGTGTTGGCAGCATAGTCCCAGGCGCCGTTGCTCATGGTGCTCCAGTTAATGAACTGTGTACGCGGATCGTGGCTGTAAGTATTATTATCAAAAAAATCGGCCAGGCAATATTTACCAATAATAAATTTAAATGCTTTGTCGGGTATGCTGTCTCTTACCTGGTTTTGTCCGTCTTCCACTATGGTGTTTTTATTTCCTTTTAAGGGAAAGTATTGCATCCAGTAAATCCTGCCTATGTATGCAGAAGGAGTGGGATTGCCTACACGGTATATCTCTCCATTAGGAAAACCTGCTATACCCGATGCGCCACTAAAGCCTTGTCCTCCGCCTACTTCGGGGTTAAGGTAAAACTCTCCGTATTTCCATGCGCGAAAGCCAAAGAATAGGGTAGAGGTGAGTGACATATCATTCTCCGGCTTGGGCGACAGACTATGCAATCCCTGGTAAGGCGATGTAAAACTACCATGCCATTGGTCAATAGTAGTTAACTGAAAATGCAGGTTAAAGCGGCTGGTTGAGTCGAATAAGGTTGCATGCGCGCTAAGTGTTAATACACTGAACAAAATAAGAGTATAAAAGTGTTTCATCAATGTTTGGGCTAAAGCCCTTTTTTGTTTCTGTTCTCCGTGCCACGAAATTTATGTCGTGGCAATTAAAATACCAAATTCCTATTCAATAGCCCCGACTTTTAATTCGGGGTAAAATATAATCATTCTCTTTTCCGGCTTTCGCCGCATATTAAATCATAGTTTTTAATTTGTTTCATAAGCCTCTAAAATAAGGTATCATATATTAAGTAAATGTTAAGCAATAATATTATTGTTGCTATTATCCATGCAGTTACCTTTAAAAAATTTCCGTTGGCAAAAGTGCCCATTTTCCGTTTATCATTGGTAAAAATAACCAATGGAATAACCGCAAAGCTTAATTGCATAGATAAAATAACCTGGCTCAGTATAAGCAAATTGGCGGTTCCGTGTTCTCCGTATATAATAGTTACTATAAGTGCCGGTATAATAGCGATGGCCCTAGTTATAAGCCGGCGTAACCATGGTTTTAAGCGTATATGCAGGAACCCTTCCATCACTATCTGTCCCGCCAGTGTACCTGTTAGTGTAGAGTTTTGCCCCGATGCCAGCAGGGCCACCGCGAACAGTGTACTTGCGATAGTGGTTCCAAGTAAAGGCGTCAATAGTTTATGGGCATCCATAATATCGGCTACATCCTGGTGCCCGCTTGAATGAAAACTTGCTGCTGCCACAATAAGGATGGCAGCATTGATAAAAAAGGCCGACATTAAGGCAACCGTGCTGTCTATACCTGCAAATTTTATGGCCATTTTCTTGCCGTCCTCCGTTCTTGGATATGCACGGGTTTGTACAATACTGGAATGCAGGTACAAGTTATGAGGCATCACCGTCGCTCCAAGTATGCCTATAGAAACATATAACATAGAAGGATCAGTTACTACTTTTAAATGAGGTACAAGCCCGCTAAGCATGGGGAATATTTGTGGATGCGAGGCTATCATTTCAAACATAAAAGCGCTTATGATAACCAATATCAATGCAGCCACTACACTTTCTATAAAACGGAAGCCCTTATACTGGAAGAAGAGTATTACCAATACATCAAGTGCTGTTAAAGCCACACCCCAGGTAAGGGGTAAGCCAAATAACAAGTTTAAGGCTATGGCCGAGCCGATTACTTCTGCCAGGTCACAGGCTGCTATGGCTATTTCACAAAGTACCCATAAACAGAAAGCAATTCTTGGGTGGTAATGGTCACGGCATGCCTGTGCAAGATCACGCTCGGTTGCTATGCCCATCTTTAATGCCAGGTACTGAAGCAGGATGGCGAAAATATTAGAAATAAATATGACGGATAATAATGTATACCCGAATTTAGCGCCCCCGGCAATATCTGTTGCCCAGTTTCCAGGATCCATATATCCGACAGCCACCATTAAGCCCGGGCCGGAGAAGGCCAAAAGCTTTTTCCAGAAGCCGGCATTCATAGGTATCTTTATGGATGAAAACACCTCCGGCAAGCTGTTTGCAGCAGATTTACTGCGCCATGCTTTTGCTTCTGTATTTTCCATTTCCGGTGTCACTATTCAGTAAATTTGTTCAAACTTAAATATAATATTTGATATGACAATAAAATAATATTAGGTATACCTAATTATTTATTGCAGTATAATAAACTATATTTGCGTTATATATGTCGCACGATACGCATACGCATTCAGAGGAGAACTACCTGAAAGCCATTTATAAACTGGGTAATATAGGAGAGGAAAAGATAAGCCCCACTACCATTTCGGAAGAGCTTGGCAATAATCCCGCTTCTGTAATAGATATGCTGAAAAAGCTATCAGACAAAAAGCTTATTCGATATGAAAAGAGCAAAGGGGCTAAATTAACGGAGAAAGGGTTGAAAACGGCCCTTGCACTTGTTCGCAATCATAGATTATGGGAAGTTTTCCTGCTTGAAAAGTTGGGCTATTCATGGGATGAGGTTCATGCCATGGCCGAACAGTTGGAGCATGTGCATCATTCTGAACTTGCCGATAGGTTAGATAAATTTCTTGATTATCCACAATATGATCCGCACGGTGATCCTATTCCTAAAGCAAACGGACAAATACCTGCTTTACCTAATACTACATTGCATGGTGTTCTTCCGGGCAAAACATGCAGGATAGTAGCTGTTAAAGATACTTCACCTTCTTTTCTTCAATACCTGGAAAAACTTAATATACGGATAGGCGTGCATGTTAAGGTACTGGATAAAATAGATTACGACGGCTCAGTATCCATACAGTTAGATAAAAGCAAAGCCACTGTTTCCGAAAAGTTTACAAAGAACATAGTGGTGGATAGTATCAAGTAGCTTGGGCTAAAGCCCTTGTCTTTTATTCTTTTAACCACGACATAAATGTCGTGGCAATTAATTCTAAGATATTCTCAGGATTTTTAATTCGTAATTCCTAATTTTTAATTGAATTATAGCCATGTATTGAATTTTTTAATGAACCACGTCTTCACCACCTGTGTCAGTAAGCAATAACCTAAGAGTATTGTTATCAACCCCGGGAAGTAAGCAAGTGGCAATGGAGTAAACTTAAATGCCGAAGCAAATGGAGAAAATGGAATATATATCCCTGCTATCATAACAAGCGACGTCATGATTACTACCGGCAGCGCCGCTGTACTTTGTACAAACGGTATTCTGCGTGTACGTATCAAATGCACAATAAGGGTTTGTGACAGTAGGCCTTCAATAAACCAACCTGACTGGAACAGGCTTTGCGTTTCGGGTGTGCTGGCTTTAAAGTAAAAGTACATGAGGGCAAATGTTGCATAATCGAAAATAGAGCTAATGGGTCCGATATAGAACATGAACTTAGCTATGCCGCCCGATTCCCACCTGCGTGGTTTTACAATATATTCAGGGTCCATCCTGTCCCAGGGAATTGACACCTGTGATATGTCGTAAAGCAGGTTCTGGGTAAGCACTTGAACTGGTAACATGGGCAAGAAGGGCAATAAAGCGCTTGCGCCTAACATGCTGAACATATTACCAAAGTTGCTGCTGGCAGCCATTTTTAGGTACTTAATAATATTACCAAATGTGCGGCGGCCGTAGATAACTCCTTTACGTAGCACCATTAAGTCTTTCTCAAGTAAGATGATGTCGGCACTTTCTTTAGCTATATCCACTGCTGTATCCACCGATATACCAACATCCGCATCACGCAATGCACCTGCATCATTTATACCATCGCCCATAAAGCCAACAGTGTGTCCCTTAGATTGCAATACTTTTATCACCCTGCTTTTTTGCATGGGGCTAAGCTTGGCGTAAATGCTTGTCTTTTCTAAATGATCTAATAGCTCAGCATCGTTCAGGTTTTCTATTTCACTTCCGAGCAATACATTGGTTATAGGTATGCCTACGTCCTTGCATATTTTCTTGGTTACAATTTCATTATCGCCTGTAAGTACTTTTAGTTCGATTCCCAGGCGCTGTAATGCCTTTATGGAAGGTTTGGCCGATGGCTTGGCAGGATCGAGGAAGCCGATAAAACCTGTAAGCGTCATATTGCTTTCGTCGGCAACAGAATAGGTGAGGGGCCTGTTGGCATCACATTCTTTAATGGCAACTATCAGCACACGTAATCCTTCTTCATTCAGCTTGCGCGACATTTTAAGCACGTTCTCTTTTAATGTGGCATCCATGGGAATACTTTTATCCCTTTCGGCATGGAGCTGCATATTATCTCCCGGATCGAAGGCCTGTGAACATATATCTATCATTTCTTCCACGGCTCCTTTACATACCAGCAGATGCTTTCCGTCTGATTGTTCAAGAATTACAGATAACCTGCGGCGTTGAGAATCAAATGGAATTTCATCCACTTTTTTGTACTGCCCCTGCATATCAAGCACTTTCTTTACCTCGGCATGTTCCAGCACAGCAAGGTCTAACAGGCTCTTTAACCCAGTTTGATACTGGCTGTTAAGGTAGGCCCACTTGAGTACCTCGTCATCTTCCACACCTTCCACATTCAGGTGTCGTTCTAAAACTATCTTATCTAATGTAAGTGTTCCGGTTTTATCAGTACACAATATATCCATAGCGCCAATGTTCTGAATGGCGTTTAGGCGCTTTACTATCACCTTTTTCTTACTCATATTAATAGCGCCCTTGGCCAGGTTTGCAGTAACTACCATGGGCAGCATTTCAGGTGTAAGTCCCACAGCCACGGCAATAGCGAAGAGCAAGGCTTCAGTCCAGTCATGTTTAGTAAGTCCATTGATAAGGAACACAAGAGGCACCATGACGAGCATAAACTTTACCAGCAACCAGGCTACACTGTTCACTCCTTTATCAAAGCTTGTTTCGGGGCGTTTGCCTGTTAGGTTTTTGCTTATAGATCCGAAAAGGGTTTGGCTGCCTGTTGTCACAATAACAGCTGCTGCTGTTCCGCTCACAACATTGGTCCCCATAAAGCATATGTTTTCCAGTTCTATAGGCGATTTTTTTTCTGCTTCTTCAATGGGTTGTTCTTTCTTTTCCACGGGCAAAGCTTCGCCTGTAAGCATGGCCTGGCTCATAAACAAATCCTTTGCATAAATGATCCTGCAATCCGATGGTACCATATCTCCTGCCGAAAGAAAAACAATATCTCCTGGTACCAGTTCCTTAATATCAAGCTCTTTTTTGCCCTGACCTATTCGCAATACTGTTGCTGTTGTGCTAACCATGCTTTTTAATTCTTCAGCTGCCTTATTACTGCGGAACTCCTGCCAAAAACGTATGATGGTGCTTAATAATACCATAGCAATAACCAGCGCAGTGGTAGAATAGTCCCTGTCATCAGTTGTTTTAGCCATTACCACATCGGTAACAAACGAAATGCCTGCAATAACTATAAGTATTCCATTAAAGGGGGTTATAAAGGCTTGTAAAAATTGTAAGTACCAGGCAGGAGCTTTTTCACTGGCTATTTCGTTGGGGCCAAATTTTTCCTGCTTTTCAGTTACCTGTTCTTCGCTCAGCCCGCTTTCACAAGTCTCAAAAGAACTGAATAGTTCATCTTTACTGGCTTTTGCAGCGCTTTTAAGTTTGCCTGCAATTACGCTGTCGAAACTATTTTGTGTATTGTTCGAGCTGCCAAAACGCAGGTTTGGCATTTTCAGCTTTTTTTCTTTTTCGATTGTTTCCATAATTCTTGTTGTTACAAGGTTATTGCATTTTGCTTAAGTGCATAGCAAGAGGATTTACCGCGCAATAAAGGCAGTGGATAAGCGTTTTACTTAGTATAAGATGTTTTGCTTGCATCTTTTAAGCTATTTGTTTTCCGGTTGGCGCGGATAGCTTAAAAGAGCTAACCGAATCAGGCGGAGATAATTATATATTCTCTAACGGGCCCACTATCCATTTAGATAGGTGTGTTTTGGTTATGCCGCAAAGGTAAAATAAATAATGTAAACGCAAAACAAGCCCATATTAAGAAATAATGAAGATTAAAGAAGTGTGTAACAATACAAAGGCAGTAGTGCATTTTAAATCGAGAAACATTATTCCGTACTTTGCGTATATTTATCCTATGAAACGATTGTTTTTTATACCGGTAATTATTTTGGCTGTAGTTCCTGCCTTGGTAGAAGGGCAGTGTACATTCAAGGTGCCTAATACAAAACCCCGTAAAGATCAATATTCTCAGTCTTCTCAGGCTTCTGTTGATAAGTCGAAAAAGCAAATGGCTGATCAACAAGATGAATTTGACCAAAAGAAGTATCAAGCCACGGTTAAGAATAATAAAGCAGTCGCTCAGAAACGTAAAACTGTTCCACGTTATTTATAATTTGTATGAGATCAATAAAAAGGAAATTCCTTTTATGCACAATCCTTTCAATCTTGTGTGTTTCTGTAGTAAGCGCCCAGAAGGATAATTCGCTTAAACCGGAAACATCCACTTCTAAGGCAGATAAAAAACTGCATGAGAAACAACAAAAGGAACTGGACAAAATGCACGAAAAGGATAAGAAGAAACTGGCAGGTCAGTTTAGCGAAAAGAAGCAGTATAAGAAGGATTTTAAAGTAAAGCCTGCTCAAGGTACTCAGCCTGCCCAACCTGCGCAGCCAACCCAGCCCACTGCTGCTAAAGGCGGTGGTTTGTAATTTTAAGGATAAAAGTTTTGTGTATATTGCCTGCTCATTGGGCATAAATACAAAATACTTTTTAGTTGGATCGCTTTTTGCGACTACCCTTATTTCCTGTAACCAGGACAATAAATTAGCGTCTTCATTTGGTAAACGAAAATATACCAAAGGATTTTATTTAGATGTAGCTTCTTCTGTTAAGCATTCCACTCCTGAGCAATCTTTTTCTTCGTCCAGGGTAAAGTGTGCAAGCAAAACCATTGTTACAAATGTTTCACCCAAACAGATGCAGACTGAAGTAAATGCGGTGATTAATAATATTGGTAAAGAAAAAGCCAAAACCGTTTACTATCCCGGCTATATAAATAGATCACTAGGTATTACTCAAAAAATAGCAAGTGTAGGTAGTAAGGGTAAGATGCAAAATGATGAGAATGTGACCGGGGGATATCATGATAAAGTGGATTCAGATTTCCAGGGATTTGGAATAATAGGCTGTTGTTTTGTAATAATAAGCGAGTTACTGGGTTTAGGACTCCTGGTAAGCGGAGGAACAGATATCGCACTGTACGGGGTTTTAGGAGTTTTTTTCTTCCTTGGTATTATTTTCTGTGTTGTTTCATTGGTTAAGCATGAATACAGACCATACTATGCTGTGTTAGGGCTTGCATTTGCATTATTAACCTTAGCAGGTTTGCTTATCAGCGTGGCGGCTTCCAGCGGGTGAGCCCATCCATTTCTCATTAGTGATTTCTCCCGGCTATGAATTAATTCATTGTAAAACATAAATTGCTATACTTGTAATACTAAAACACATCTCATGAAAAGGACAATAGCTTTATTCAGTGCAGTTTTTATGGCTGCAACCACATTTGCCCAGGACAAAAAAGAATGCAAAGCAGATATGCTGGCTGATACTCCCGGCGCTGTAATTCAAAAGGAGTATGTGAATATTACCGTGATGGATCATTTAACTATAGTGGTGGAATTCGTTACCAATACAGCAAACAACCAAAAGTTATCGGCTTTGGATATGGAATATAAAACCGGTGGCGATGATGGAACGACAAGTAACACCCTGCTTGATGCGGATGAAGTGGATGCTTTGCTGGCTTTTATGCAAAACATACAGGATAATATATCTAAAACTACTGCTCCTAAAAATTATACCGAATATACGTTCCTTAGCAAATCAGGTTTTGAGGCAGGTTGCTATTGGGACAAGAAATGGAAGACTTATTTTAAAGTAGACAGCGAGGATAGCAAAACGGATATGGAGCTGGATAACGAGGATATGACAAAGATGATGTCATTCATAAGGCAGGCAAAAAGTAAGATGTAAATTAAGGCTAAGATTTAGGTTAAGATAGAGTATAGACATTTAGTCTCAACCTGAATCTTAACCTTATTCTTAAGTCTATTTGCAGTAGTAATCCGAATCGAATAGTTTACTTTCATCATCTGTGGTAACGGCATATTGAAAACCCTTTTGCAAGGCATAAGCGCCCACATCACCGTTTTTATTTATGGCCAGGTAAGCCAGTTGAAAGTTCTTGTAATCGGGTTGCTTTTTAACAATGCGTTTTATTGCTTCTTCACAGGCTTCCTGCGGAGTTTTACCACAGCGCATAAGCTCTACTATCACAGCAGAGCCTGATATCTTTATGTTGGCCTCGCCTTTACCTGTAGATGTAGCTCCGCCCACTTCGTTATCTACATAAAGACCAGAGCCTATGATTGCCGAGTCACCTACACGGCCATGCATCTTCCATGCGAGTCCGCTCGTGGTGCATGCCCCCGATATATTGTTATTTGCATCAATGGCTAACATACCAATAGTATCGTGATTGTTCTTGTCAATTGTTTTGGGCGCGTAGTTGTTTTCTTTTTTCCATTTCTCCCATGCCGCCTTAGATTCCGGAGTCAGTAGTTCCATTTTAGTAAAGCCGCTCTCCTGGGCAAACTGCAAAGCTCCGTCTCCAACCAGCAAGAGGTAAGGTGTTGTTTCCATTACCTTACGCGCTACAGAAATAGGATGTGAAATACCCTCCAGGCATCCTACGGCACCGCAATTGCCGTTTTCATCCATTATGCAAGCATCCAGCGTTACGTGCCCGTCGCGGTCTGGCAGGCCACCGCTGCCTACACTATTAATATGGTTGTCTGATTCTGTAACCATAACACCTTTTTCTACCGCGTCCAGTGATTTCCCTCCTGCCTTTAATACTTTAATTGCAGCATCGTTAGCTTCTATTCCAAATTTCCATGTTGAAATAACTATGTTTTTTTTGCCTGCTTCATTATTGCGCTTTTTGCCCAAAGCTTTTATAACAGGCATACCACTTATAACAAAAGCTGAAGCAAGTGTTGATTTCTTTAAAAACTCTCTGCGTGTAGCCATTGTATCCGGTAATTTGCTGTAAATATAGTAAGTTATGTATATATTTATCCATTGAATATGCAATCCCTTCTTAAGCGACACGAATACTTTCCTAACCTCAATGGATTAAGGTTTATTGGGGCGTTAAGTATTATTTTATTACATATTGAAGATGTAAAAAAGATAGAACATAAGCAGGCGGTTTGGTGGATCCGATATTTTAATGTGGATGGAGGTCATTTAGTATCTCTTTTTTTTGTGCTCAGTGGTTTTTTAATCACCTATCTGCTGCTTAAAGAGAAAAGCGATAATAATGCCATAGATATTAAAAAGTTTTATGTAAGGCGTATCTTGCGCATATGGCCATTATATTACCTGATCGGTATAGTTGGTTTCTTTGTGTTTCCTCTTTTAGGTGTATATTTTTATGGCAGCTACGACCATAACATGCAAAATCATTGCTGGCTGCACTTCCTGTTGTATATCCTTTTTCTTCATCCGTTTACCGTATCTCATTTTATAGGAGCAGCATGGTCGGTTAGGGTAGAAGAGGCCTTTTACCTGGTATGGCCAGCCGCGCTTAATAAAACTAAAAGGTACGTAATGCTGTTTGTTATTGTTATAATACTAACGATTGCAGTTCGTAATTTTTCTTTCCTTTTATTGCATTACTATCATATTCGCGCGCTAAAGATTGCAAGTCATCTTGCCACCGATTACAGGTTTAGTTGCATGGCAATGGGGGCCATAGCTGCTTATATTTATATACAGGGTAAGCTACACTTGTTAAATATACTTTATAGCAAAAAAGTGCAATATGCAGTGTATATGATCATACTCCTATTATTCCTGTTTCGGGTAAATATTCCCGGAATAAATTTTGAATTTTACTCAGTATTTTTCGCCATTATGGTGCTTAACCTTGCCACTAACCCTCAGTCTGTTTTAAAACTGAATTATAACTGGATGAATTACCTCGGTAAAATTTCTTATGGATTATATTTGTTTAACCCTATTATGCGTAATCTTTCGCTGGAGTTGGTGATGCGAGTTTTTAATAGGGATGTAACAGGATGGCAGGCAAATATAGCATTGTATACACTTACTATCCTGTCGACTGTTATTATCTCAGCTTTATCGTACGAATTTTTTGAAAAGCCCTTTTTAGGTCTGAAAAAGTATTTTGTTTAATGATCACTGCTGTGCAACAATAGTAGTGCCCATTTTATACCCGTTTATTGATTTAATATCCAGGTTAAGGTTTTCGTTATATTTCAGGTGCATATAAAGCGTATCTGCAGTTTGGTATGTAACATAGTAGTTCTTTTTGATATCATACTCAAATTTACCTCTGCCCTTACCGAGCATAGCCGGCGTATTGCTTGTGTGCGCTTCCATCTTAGCCCCATAAACCTCCGATGTGCTGAAGTAGGCAACTCCATCCGATATTTTTGTGAGCCTGTAAGTGGTTGTCAGTATCACTTCCATAATATTGTTACCAAAAGGTATTTTTAGTGGTTCGGTATTTGTAAAACTTTGCTTTAATCGCAACCTCTGTTGCGGTAGGTTAAGCCTCGATAATGAAGTCTCAAGCGACTGCATAAGCTTGCTTCGGATATTAGAATCGAGGTAAGCAGATGCAGAAACCGAATCTAGGATGGGTAAATTCCCTAAAAAGCATTGCCCGTAAACTGTTATTTTATCCTGGCTTGTTTTTCCTGTTCCTCCTATATATGGGTTGTCGGTGGTTATTATGACCTGGAAATGTTTTCCCGTATTCATTTTTCCCGTAGCCATTAAAGTGGTGTGCAGGCTGCTGTCTGCCTTTATTGTGGGATTAGGAATGCCCTTTGCCTTTAGTTCATCCAGGTACTTCTGGCTACCATTGAAAGTCACAACAGAATAAGAAGTGTTACGGGTGGTTTGTGTATAAAGGTTGCCGGGTTTTATAAATACCTGGAAGCTGATATAGCTCCCTCCATCCTGTATAAAACCTAAAGTGAATATCACTAAGGCAAATAAAACGAACAGAAGTATTCTTTTCATCTTAACAAGATAGTCTATTTACGGAGAACTCTACTTAATGTTTTAGACCAACCATATTTTTCAGCCTGTGGAACCATGTTATGTAAACGATAAAGTCCTCCCGATATCGAGAGGACTTTAACTATTTAAAGGTATAAAACTTAGTTATTTTTCTTGGCAGGAGCAGTATACTGCGAAGAAGAAGATTTCTTCGTGCTGTTGTTCACTTTTTGTGGTTTTGGTTGCTGAGAGTGAGCCTGCCTGGACTGAGTACTTTGCTGGGGTTGTTGCGCAGGTTGCTGACGCTGAACATTTTGTTGTGGTTGCGGCTGTGCAGGAGCTTCCTGGCGTTGGGTCATATTGTTTTGCTGAGGCTGTTGAGCAGGTTGCTGGCGCTGAGCATTTTGTTGTGGTTGCGGCTGTGCAGGAGCTTCCTGGCGTTGGGTCATATTGTTCTGCTGAGGCTGTTGAGCAGGTTGCTGGTGTTCCGCATTATTTTGCTGTGGGTTATTATAAGGTGCTGGTGTCGTACTGTGGAACCCTGTGTTGTTTTGTTGCTGCTGCATCTGCCTGCCACTGTTTTGTTGTGGCGTGGTTATTTCCTGCCTTTGAGCAATAGGGGTAACCTCATTCATTTGAGCTACCCTTGTTGGGGCAACCGTGCGGTTACCATTGTTTACATTCGGGCGATACATTTGCATACTGCCACCGCTATAACTTTGGCCAGGGGTAGAACTGGATGCAACATGAACCTGGGTAACAGGGGTACCTGAATAAGTTTGTACTTCATTTCTGTCCGGTCCTCTGTAATAATTTACTCCGCCACCACCATTAGAGTTGACAATTACCACTGAATTATGTATATAGCCGTTATAGCCTTCTCTCGGAGCATAATATTGTTGAGGATGTTCACTGTTCATGTACCTTCTGTCTACAAAAACCCACGATCTGTCAGAAGAGTAATAAGGATTATATGGGTCTACATTGCCGGGGCACATAGGAGCCCAGCCATAGTATCCGTTACAACTTCTCCAGCTAACCCATGCCGGTGCCCATTCGTTACCGGGTACCCACATCCATCCATAGTAAGGGTCGCTTATCCAGCGTCCATAATGGAAAGGAGCCCATCCCCATGAATAGTCAGATGCCCATGTCCAGCCATAATCGGTATATACCCAATGGCCACCGCTGGAGTAGGGCATAAAGTTAGGGCCTGCATTAGGTACCCATACATATCCATAGCTTTGATAATTAACCCAGCTGCCATAAGGGCTAAGTTCGTTGTAGAATGCATCATATCCAACAGGTTGCTGTGGAGCAGGTTCTTGCATGGTTGGTGCAGGCTCCTGAACAGGAGCCGGAGCGGGTTGTTCCACTACAGGAGCAGGTGCAGGCGCTGCCGCATAGTTTGGCGGTGGGCCTTGCTCCACTACTACTGTTCTGTGCACTACGCAGGAAGAGAGGCCTAAAATGGCTGCTAAGGATAAAATGCCAAGAGTCGATTTCATATGGAGGAGTGTTGATTTCATTTTGTAAATAGGTTATTTATTTCAAGGACAAATGTAGCTTTATTTAGATGAATTACAGATGAAGCACAGTTACTTATATGATTTGAGATTGAGATTTAGGCTGAGGTTAAGTCTCTTGTTTTGCCTTTAGGTAAGGGGAATTAAAGGCTTTAACACCTTTTAACAAAGGATCAATTCTTACTATTAAGTATCAGCCTTGCTACTTATTTCTTATTCCTTGCAACTCACTCAATCCTTCCCGCAGTTCACTCAATCTGTTTAGATGGGCATAAATGCGATAGTACTTTTGTGTTATTAAATCATCATAACCCATAAATTTTAATCTATGAAAAATACCCTACATACTTTCAACAGGCTAACAAAAGCTGTTTTAGTCTTTGCCTCATTTTTATTTGCCGGCTTAAACAGCAGATCTCAAACTACACCATATCCTGTAAGCGACTCAATAAGTATTGCAGATGTAAGCGCGCAGATGTATGCCGATGGAACTTCTTTTTGGAATCCTCTTACCGGGTTACCAAAATACAGAGTGCCTAAAACAGGTCCTGCATGTAGTATTTTCTCAGGCTCTATGTGGATAGGTGGTCTGGATGGAGGCGGCCATTTGCACATGGCTGCAGAAACATATAAACAGAGTGGAAATGATTTTTGGCCTGGCCCTATTATGGATAGCATTAACTATTCTTCACACCAGGATACATTATGGAATAAAATATGGAAAGTAAATAAGTCGACCATAGATAGTTTCAAAAATCACCTTTGTGTTGGCATACCTGCATCTATTGCTAACTGGCCCGGTAACGGTGACGTGGCTTTAGGTGAAGCGGCCAAACTTGCCCCTTACGAGGATGTTGATAACAACGGAACGTATGATCCATCTGGCGGAGATTATCCTATAATAAGAGGAGACCAGGCATTGTTTATGATGTATAATGATGCAAGAGACACGGCACATGGAGAAACCGGTGGTTTGAAACTGAACGTTGAGGTGCACCTGATGGCTTACCAATATAACTTGCCATTGGATACCCCGGTTTACCAAACCACATTCCTGCATTACGATGTATTTAACAGATCTAATTATGAATACCATAATGTGTACCTTGGGTATTATTGCGATATGGACCTTGGAAACGGTAGCAATGATTTTATTGGCTGCGACTCGGCCAACAATTATTGGTATACGTATAATGGCACTGCCACAGATCCGGATGGTTTAGGTGAGACAGGATATGGGGGGCCAACACCTCCACCTCCGGCCCAAAGTGTTGCGTATTTATGCGATACTATGAAGCATTTCATTTATTATAACAATGATTATTCAGGTCAAGGCAATCCTAGATATCCCTGGGAATATTATGATTATATGAGAAGCATATGGGCAGACAGTAGTGCAATGACTTATGGCGGCACCGGATACCATTCGAGCCCGGATGCAACAAATTACATGTTCACGGGTAACCCCGCTACAGGAACAGGCTGGTCCGAGGTATCGGCAGGTGATGGCCCCGGAGATAGAAGAGGATTAAGCAGCGCAGGTCCATTTACCCTTGAGCCAGGCGCAGATAAGACAATGGATCTGGCACTGGTATTTTCACGTGCTAATACCGGAAACCAAAATACAAGTGTAACTACTTTAGGTACCGCCGTACAAAATGTGAAAAGTTTTTATGCTGAAGAGGGTTATTTCTGCGATTCACCTCTTGCTGTAGATGAGGTGAAGACACCCCAGGTTACTACTCTTTTGTATCCTAACCCGTTTCATACCAATGCTACTTTATCTGTTGGCGTTAATACAGAACTGAAAAATGCCGTGCTCGAAGTGCACGATGTAACAGGGAGAACAGTATATAGGCAGGACAACATACATGAAAACAACATCAGTATAAGCAGGGGCAACTTAGAAACCGGTCTGTATTTTTATCGCCTCACACAAAACGGTCAGATACTGGTTAATGGCAAGTTTATAGTGGAGTAGGGTAAAGGTTAGTTTTGTTTTGATGATAAGTGGAATATTGAGGCTGAAAAGCTGAGATATTCCACTTTGTATTTACTAACCACTGACTGCTTTCCTGCACTTCCCTCAATCCCTCCCGCCGTTTGCGCAATCTGCATACTATATCAAGAGGTTTTGTAGTCTCTTTGTATGGTAAAACGGGCTTAATCACCTAAATGAGCCAATATGAGAATGAAGATAGCCATAACAATATCCATTTTAATGCAGCTTTTATTCGGAGGCATTAAAACAGCTGGTCTTAACTCTT
>Ga0206856_10063_pt1 | contig 36735 bp, 28 predicted proteins | sample Alteio_BWOrgCont_48_FD_152630 | JGI IMG/M metagenome (GOLD analysis project Ga0206856, IMG submission 152630) | Enriched cells from forest soil in Barre Woods Harvard Forest LTER site, Petersham, Massachusetts, United States -... | ecosystem: Environmental > Terrestrial > Soil > Temperate forest >...
CGGTAGCGACGCAGATACCGTATCAAAGGCGTTGTCGTAATTTATCGTAAAACGAGAATCGGGTCGTTGGGCCGCCTGCTGCAATTCCGCGATGATCGAATCATATTTGCTTAGTGCCAATATGACATCGGCGGCAGGTGCTTGCGGTTGTGAGGCAACCGGAAATTCATTGACTGAGCGCGTATTGGTTGAATTTCGATAATAGTTTTGCCAGCCTGCCAAATCCGTTGCCTCTCCTTCAGCCCAGGAACTGCCTTTGATATTGGGGTAGGTTCCATCAGTTCGGACAGTACTAAGATAATAATGGCCGGATAGAATATTTGTCATGATCGGCGCAGTGAAAAAATTCTGGTCATCCGGGACCGGCGCCGGAACAAAATCCTGCCAGTCGAATTTTTCGCCTTTAGCCTCCCATTCGGCTTTGTAATTTTCCCAGTTCCGTTTACCGCGCCAATTTTCTTCGGTGTAAAGAAGAGCAACCAGGGTCGCAAGGATAGCCATGCAGATCAAAATCCAGCGCAGGATGCGCCAGCCTTTTTTAGGTATAGGTGATTCATCCATAATTTAAGCCGTTGTTGTTTCGAGGCGTCGTTCGCTGCCTGGTTGGGGGAACATCGGTGGACGGATCAACAGCTCGCCGGCCTGGAAACGGAATTATCCAAGCAGGATTTTTTGGCCGATTATGAATTCAGTATGCGGAGTGAAAGGGCGTTCGCTATCGACATATTCGAAAATCAACGGCTCACGCGCCAACAAATCGTGGCTGTGCAAGACAGTGATCAGATCACCAACAATTTTCGCCTTATGCCGGAAGGATACTTTTACCAGAACGAACTAAATTTTGCCCGGGTTTCCCAAAAATACATACTGCCGCTCGTGGATACGAATTCCCGCATCATCTCTCCGGATGCTTACAAACACGCCAATGATTCCATTATTGCCCAAATGAAACATTACTCGCCTAACAAGGTGCAGTCGCAAATGGCATTTCCCGTTGTCGGCGCCACTGTCAAGAGATTTGCCCTGGCTCAAAACAGCGTGGATTTGGCCCGGATTGCCTGCGCGCTGGAACGCTACCATCTCGCACACGGGACATATCCTGAAACACTCGCCGCCCTTGCCCCGCAATTCATTGAGAATGTTCCGCACGATGTTATCAATGGCCAGTCGTTACACTACCAACGCACCGACGACGGAAAGTTTTTGCTCTACTCCGTTGGCTGGAATGAAACCGACGATGGCGGGCATATTGGCTTAACTAAAAATGGCAGTTGGGATAACAGCAAAGGGGATTGGATTTGGCCAAGCTCCGCAAAATGATTTCTAATTTTGGCGAGAATTCCACGATGACAAATCATCGAAAATTTAAAGTAAAGACACACTGGACTGGTTGTCCAATGCCAAAACCAGGCGAGACATGGCGGCACGTTTATAGTGGTCCCGTGAAGATTCTTAAACGAATTTCTGAGTATGATTTTGCCATTGGGAAAAGCAAAATAGTCGCGGAATGCTGCCTCTTGCGCCAAATATTTGGCGTGAAGAGATAATCACCTTTCTTCTGTAAAAGATTTAAACCGCCTGCTGCCCTGCCCCATCAGCACCTTCGCCATCCAGATCAATCAGGATGTCGCGCGGCTCCGCACCCTTGCTGGGGCCAACGATGCCGCGATTTTCCAGTTCATCCATGATGCGCGCGGCGCGGGTGTAACCCAGGCGCAGTCGCCGTTGCAGGAGCGATACGCTCGCTTTTTGCTCGCTACGAATGACTTCAATGCATTGTTGAACAATTTCTTCATCCTCATCAATCCCGCTGGGGATGTCCGACAACGCGGGCTTGGAAAGCTGCTGGTGGATTTCCACGTCGTAGTTGGGCTTGCCCTGCTTGGCGATGAAATCCACTACGCTCTGGATTTCCTGGTCCGTGATGAGGGCGCCCTGGGCACGGATCAATTTCGCCGAGCCGGGCGGCAAATAAAGCATGTCACCTTTGCCAAGCAATTTGTCCGCGCCCATCGCATCCAAAATGGTGCGCGAATCTACTTTGGCGGCCACCTGGAACGCGATACGTGCGGGGATGTTGGCTTTGATAACACCCGTAATGACGTCTACACTCGGGCGTTGCGTCGCGACGATACAATGAATCCCGGCGGCACGCGCCATTTGCGTGATACGAGCAATGGCCATTTCCACGTCGGCGGGCGCAACGAGCATTAAGTCCGCCAACTCGTCAATAATCACAACGATGTAGCTCAGTTTTTCCGGAATGACGATGTCTTCCTCGCGCGGCACGACAATTTCTTCGTCCACTTCCACCGCAAATCCTTCCGCGCCCGGCTCCACTTTTTCTTTTTTGGCCATCAGCGGCAGTTCGGGTTCCTGCGGCACGAGTTTTTTGTTCGGACGCGAGTTAAACGTGCCGATGTTGCGCACGCCCACGCGCGCGAAAATCTGATAGCGCTTTTCCATTTCATTGACGACCCAACGCAACGCAAGAATCACTTTTTTCGGGTCCGTCACGACGGGAACGACCAAATGCGGCAGCGCATTGTAATACTGCAATTCCACCACCTTGGGATCAATCATCACGAAGCGCAATTGGTCCGGGGAAAAACGATAGAGCAGCGACGCGATAATCGTGTTGATGCAAACCGATTTACCGGAGCCGGTGCTGCCGGCGATCAGCAAGTGGGGCATTTCGGTCAGGTCGGCCACAATGGGATGGCCATAAACGTCCTTGCCCAGGGCCAGCGGAATTTTAGCTTTTGAATTGCGCCATTCATCAGATTCCAACAGGTCACGCAAGATGACCTTGGTCTTCACGGCGTTCGGCACTTCGACGCCCACGGAGCTTTTTCCCGGCACGGGTGCGAGAATATTGATGCGCTCAGCTTTAAGCGCAGCAGCAATATTGTTTGAGAGTGCGGTAATTTTTTCCAGCTTCACGCCCGGCGCGGGGTGCAATTCATAACGCGTGATTGTTGGGCCTTTAGTGATATCGCCCAGCGATACGTCGATATCGAACTGGCCCAGCGTCTGTTGCATGAGGCGCGCGTTGGCCATCAGCTCTTCCTTGGACTCGGTCGGCTTGGCTGTGAGATCCGGCAATTGCAAAAATTCGTGGGATGGCAACTGGTAATTACCAATCATCGGGGTCTGCGCGACGGTGATTGGTTTGGGCTTCCTCGGCTTGGGCCTGAGCGGAGTAATTCCGGTGACTTTTATTTCCGGCTCGGCTTTTTCTTCGCCCGGCTTTTCTCCAGTGTCACTCTTTTCAACGGTTTCGTCTGCTTTCTTTGCGTCAACGGGCGGTATCTCCTCAACCTTTTCCGCGGGCTTTTTGCCCAGAACTTCGTCGGTGGTCACGGCGGCAACATCCTTGGCCGAGATGACTTCACCTTCTTCTGCCGGTTCAGGCTCAATAGGCTTGGGAACATCCGGCATGGTGGTCTTGCGAATGCGCGGGCCTTTGCCGGCCTGCGGCACGGACAAATCGCGGACGGTGGGTTCAGGCACAGGCTTCATGTCGGGACCCAGGCCGGAACGCTCCACTTGCTCTTGCAATTGTTTCGCCTGTTTTTCCAACTCTTCTCGTGAAGATTTCTCTTCCCGCGAGGAGGGAGAAAAAGGAATGGAAAGTTTTTTCTTTTCGAGGGTGTCCACCCAGGCGCGAATCCACTCGCCCAACCGGAAATTAGTCAGGAATAGCAGGCTAATTAAACAGAGCGTGGCATAAACAATCGTCGCACCGATAGGTCCGAGCATGGAAAAGCCGAAGTTGTAACTCTTCGTCTGCCCATAAGTCATGATGCCCAGCAGACCGCCCAGGCTCGGCGCACCAATCATTTTGCGGAATTCTCCATGGGCGCCGCTGCCATCGGCCACGCAAAGCAAACCGGTAATGGAAATCAGCAGCACCACCGACCAGGTGAGCGACCACCATAAACGTTCGCGCAAATAGCTGAAAAAGTTGAGGAGATGGGCCACCCCAAACAAAGCCAGCAGCCACGGCAGGATGTAACCCGTGATGCCCAGCATGAAAAACGAGGCGTAGGCGATATAGGCGCCGGGCATCCGGATCCAGTTATGCGCCGGGGAATTTACCGGACGGGCCAGGAAGGAAAGGTCATAGCGATCAAAAGTAGCCTGTGAAACAAATAGCAGCACCGCCAGCATCAAAAGAATGACGCCGACGACATCGTTCAAACCGTGATGCGGTTCTGACGTCTTACGTGACATAAAATGAACGTAACAATTCCGTCGCTTGACTGAAAGGGAAATTGAAAATCCGCAAACAGAAGCAGAATTTAAACTTGCCAAAACCCGGAAAAAAACCCACTATAAAAAACTACTGTGCGCGGTTAGCTCAGTGGTAGAGCACCACATTGACACTGTGGGGGTCACAGGTTCAAACCCTGTATCGCGCACCATTTCATCTCTTCGGCGAATTTCCAATCAGTATTCTCACTCTGCCGCAAGGAAAGCTGTTGAAGACTAGCTCCTTCACGCTGCTTGATGACGGCTTCGATGCGGGGCACGTACATTTGAGTTTCGGCGGGAAGGTGCACAGCGATGGTGTCGTAATTATTGGTCTTATAACGGGTCAAAAGCCTCTGCACCGTGCCTTCCCCGGCATTGTAGGAGGCCAAGGCAAGCCGCCAATCCTTGAAACGGTCGTGAAGATATTTCAGATACTGCGCGGAGGCGGTTGCGCTGGCTTCGGGCTGATAGCGTTCATCGCGGGGCCACAACGAAAGGCCAAAGCGCTTGGCGGTATCCGGCATCAACTGAAACATTCCTGCCGCTCCGACGGGACTGAGGGCATTGCGGTCAAAGCCCGATTCCACTTCGGCCACCCAGACGAGTTCGGGGGGAATTTTTTGCGCGGAAAAAATCGGTTTTAATTTAGGCACGTATTCCTTCGCCGAAGCCGGCCACGCATTGGTAGGAGAATCTTTTTTGAACCAAAGATTGCGTTCCACTTGCGCCGATGGATTGGGAACAGGTTTGAATAGCTGGTTGGTTCCCTTGGGCGGAGGCGAGATGGTCACGCGGATTTCGTCCGCGACGTCGAGGTAATCCATCTGGGCTTTGAGCCAGGCCGCGTAAGGCCGGGTATCGTCGCGGCTTTCCAGGAGCGGTAGGAGAGATTGGGCGGTGCTGCGCAACGAGGCTATATCGACGACGTACTCACCTTGATATTCCTTTTGCACCTGAGAAAAAAACTGCTGTACGGTGCGTTCATCTACGGGAGGAAGCGAGTTGAGGACGTTGGTATCGAGATTCTGCTGGGCCCATTGCTGTGCGCCTTGAACCAACTGGGACATGTCGATCGAATCATCCTGTGCACTGGCAAACAGCGAGCCAGCGAGAAATAGCACGAGGAAAACGGCCGTTTTCATTATTTTGGTTCTATCACTATCGTGCAGGTCTGGCCAGCTACAATTTTTACTCCATCCGGAACCTTATCAATTACAATACGCACCGGAATGCGTTGCGCAAGTCTCACCCAGGTGAAGATGGGATCTACATTAGCGACGCTGTCCCCTATCCCTGCGTTAGGATCTCCGATGCCCCGCGCATAACTCTCCACGTGGCCTTCGATCTCCGGACCGACGCCCATGAGTTTGACCCGTGCGCGATCGCCTTCATGGATGCGCGGCAGGCGTGTCTCTTCGAAATAACCCGCGATCCAAAAAGAATCGCTGTCCACGACGCTCAATTTGGGCTGTCCTTTCGTAGCGTAATCGCCGACGCGCAAGTGCAGGTTCACTACGTAACCATTCACGGGCGAGTAAATGGTCGTGCGCTTCATGTTGAGTTGTGCGACATCGCGTGCAGCTACTGCTTCTTTATAAAGTGACTCGGCGGTTTTGTAGGTGTTCTTGTAGGTTTGCAATTCTTCGGCGGAGATCGCGTTGGATTGGACATTCGCGCGGCGCTGGGCGTTATCCTGCGCAATCAGCATCGACAAACGATGGCTCTCTACCGTCGCATCCGCCTGCTCCAGTGCCAGCCGGTAATCTTCCGGGTCCACGACAAAAAGCGGGTCGCCTTTGCGCACAAATTGATTGTCCTGCACTTTCACTTCAGTGACCTGGCCGCTGATTTGGGCGGCGATGTCCACGACTTCCACTCGCACACGGCCATCGCGGGTCCATGGTGAACGCATGTAATGCCACCACAACGCCCAGCCCAAAAGGATGGCGACCAGCACCACGATCATAGTGCGCCAAAAATTATGCAGCCTGCTTTGTTGGAGAGTCATGAAGCTTTAAAAAATTAATCCGATGATGGAAACGATTACCGTAAATACGGCCACTTCAAACAGCCAGCGATGCCAGAACCATTTTTGGATTTCAATCCGGTCAAACCAAAACCGGATGGGAATAAAAACCAACAGGGCCACTGCCAGATAGCCGGCAAAGGGGGCCAAATAAATTCCAAAAACATCTATCTCTTTAATCATATAATTTTACCCACGCCGGTTTTAAAAAGTTGGGATATAAAACGAAAAAAGCTTCGATCTCGTCCGCGATTCCTATCAGGCGAAGCCACGCGCGACGTTGCTCCGGTTGTGCCGGTGGCGTGGTGCTCCTGAGTGCAAAAACGGCCTCCGCCGAGGCGCGCAGTGTTAAATTGGGTTTGGACGTGATCATGCCAAAGGATTCCACCATTGATTGAGCCCGACTGCATATCTGTTGATCCAGTTTGCCTTCCTGAATCAGATGTCGCAAGCGCAGCATGTCATTGCCGAGGTTCAGTGCGCCGAGACTGCCGTCGTAAGATTCATCCGCCGTCACATCGGGAGGCTTGTCGGGATTGTACAGGCGGTTGATGCGGTCAAACATCCGTGTCTGCCACGCCCAGTAAGGTGGAATCGGCACCAGTCCGGCAATGTTTCTCAATCCTTGCCGGATGCGATGAACCACATACCAGCGGGACAATCGCGAGCTATCTGGAATAATGAGCAAGTAAGTAAATAATCCACCAACGCAGCCAAGAATCGTTGCCAGCGCATTGTTCAAAAAATAGCTAATATCATAATCCATCGGATTAAGAGGGTGCTGAATGATTATAAACAAAACACAATAGGCAAATCCTATGCCCGAATACTTCGGATTCAGGATCACTGTAGCTCCGGGAATCAGAAAAATCCCCTCCACTAAAGCAAACAGCAGAAAATCGTCCACATAAGGTAAGACGTAATAAGTGCAAATAAAGGCTGCCACGGTTGCCAGTAATGTTCCTTTTAAAAAATTAAAACTTTGTACTTCCGGTTTGGGTACGTATGAGAAAAAGGCGCTGATGACCGCGAGTTGCGTCAGCATTAATGCCCCCGAAGACCACGCCGTCGCAATCCAGAAGATGCCTGCGCCGATGACCGCGATCATTGCTCGGAAGCCGTGAATCGTGGCCGCCAGCTTGTCGCGATGGAAATTCAGGCTGAGGTTTGGGTCGTGCTTCCAGCCGCCCTGGATATCCATCCAATCCAACACCGCTCTTTCATAGTGCAAAAGCAAATCACAGAGGCGGTCCAAAACGAAGCGCGTAGAAACCGCTTGCGGCATATCGAGCGCTGGTGGCTCGTATTCCAATACCCGGAGATGGTGTTCGCGAAAAGTTTTAAGGAGCTTTTCCCATTCGTTTGCGGCAATAAGCACCGGTGCATCCTCCAACAATTTTATTGTCGTGTTTAAATAAGCGATGGTTTCGGTATCCTGGATCATTCCGACACGCTTTATATGGTCTTCGAGCGAGCGTTTCTCTGAAATCACTCCAAACAAATGCGCCACCAGGCTTCGAGACAGACCTGCGTGGATGCGAAATTCTGCCGACTCAACCGCGGCAAATTCAATCTCCGCATCCAGGCTGATTAAACTAGCAATGAGCGGCTTCCCTACCACAATCCGATCGTGCAGGGAGCTACCGAAGGGAATCGCTCCTCTCCGTGCTGCGTCGGAAATCGCTTGTTTGAGCAGGCCAAAAACTTTCTGGCGCGCGCCTTGAGAGACAAAAATTGCCGTGATCACTACGGTGCAAACAATCCCGATAATCGTTGCGGATCCACGCGACATCGCGATGTCAAATACCTTGTTCGGTGAGGTGTAGGCGCTAAGTGACACAATTCCTGCCGTAAATCCCGCCGTGATTGCTCCGTACATTCGGAAATTCGTCAGCAGGTTGGCCGCGAGCGTGCAAAGGCCCATCCATAACGCAAATGCCAAAATAAATAATTCCGGCGATTGCGCGAAAAACGAAATCAGCACCACTCCCATGGCTGCACCGACAATTGACCCCAGGATGCGGTAATAGCCCTTGGAAAGGGTCATGCCCGAGGTGGGCTGCATCGCCAGCCAGGCTGACATCCCCGCCCAATAAGGCTCGTCCAGTTGGAAATAATACGCGATGAAAAGCGCTGTCACGCAGCTTAGCCAGCCGCGCACGGCGAATAGCAACGGCTTGCGCCATGACTCCGGCAAAAATTCCAGGTGCGCGATCGCCAGGAATTCGCTTCTGAAATGGTCCAAATAAAAACGCACAGCGCGTGCAGAAAATCAGAAAATCGGCCCAAGTCAATCTTGGCCGTAAAAACTTCCCTGACAGCAGGATTCCATTTCGATTACGGTATTACCGTGACGACGGAATTTTCCATCGACGGCATGACTTGCAGCAATTGCGCGCAGCACGTCACCCGCGCCATTCAATCCGTCCCCGAAGTTCGCAGTGCCACCGTCTCGCTCAAGAACAATAGCGCCGTCGTCCGTTGGAACGCTTCCGAAAATATTCCGGCGGTTTTGCGGGCAGTCAAGGGCGCCGGATATGAGGCCAAAGAAATGAACCATTCCGGCCACGCGACGACTCACAACGGCTGGCAACTTAGCCTTTGGATTGGCATTGTCGTTACGGCGTTGATGGCGGGCGAGTGGATTTTTCAGTTCGGCTCGGTGCGTTGGTTTCAATGGACTTCGTTCGTGCTTGCCGGAATTGTCCAAATTTTTGGTGGCGCGCAATTTTATCGCGGCGCATGGCGGCAATTGAAAAGCGGCAGTTCCAACATGGACACGCTGGTCGCCCTTGGCTCGACCACGGCCTTCGGTTACAGCACGTGGGCGTTGTTCAGCGGCACAGGAGGCCATCTTTATTTCGTGGAGGCCGCCGCCATCATCACGCTCATCAGCCTCGGCCATTCTATCGAAGGCCGCGTGAGTGACCGTGCCAGCGGCGCGCTGAAATCCCTCCTTACTCTCGCGCCGCAAACCGCACAAAAAATTTCCCGGACCAGCAACAACGATAAAATCGTTAATCCTTCGCCAGTTGCCATCAACCTTCAGCCTTCCCTCACCGCCGTCCATGAAGTTCCTGTCTCCGAATTGCAAATCGGCGACGAAGTTCTTTTGCGACCCGGCGATCATGTGCCCGTGGATGGGACCGTCCTTGAAGGCGAATCCGCCGTGGACGAATCCATGATGACCGGCGAGTCCGCCCCGGCTGACAAAAAACCCGGCAGCACACTCCTCACCGGCACAGTGAATGTAAATGGCCGCCTCGTCATGCAAGTGACTGCCACGGGTGAAGAAACTGCTCTCGCACGGGTCATTGCCGCCGTCCAATATGCTCAAACCAGCCGCGCTGACATCCAACGCCTGGCTGATCGCGTCAGCAGCGTTTTTGTTCCCATCGTGGTCATCATTGCGATAGGCACTGGACTTTGGTGGGGTCTCGCGCCGGAATCGGCCAACAAAATTCATGGCCTCCTTGCTCCGTTCCTTTGGCACGCGCATGTGCCATCGGGCATCGCCGCCGGATTTATCATTGCTGCGGCTATTTTGATTATCGCCTGTCCCTGTGCGATGGGACTGGCCACGCCGATTGCCATTATGGCTGGTACGAATGCTGCGGCGAAACGCGGGATTTTGATTCGCGATGGCGTTGCGCTCGAAAAAGCGGGCACGATTTCCGCGCTCATTTTCGATAAGACCGGCACTCTTACCCTCGGAAAACCGGCTGTCACCGAAATTCGCGAGATTCAGCAGGCCAGATTTAAAGCCAAAGACCTCGCGGCGGCTATCGCACGGGATTCCTCGCATCCCATCAGCCAGGCGGTCGCCAAACTTTCGACCGAGAAGATTCATCTGGAAAACTGGCAGGAAGTGCGCGGCTCGGGGATTGAAGCTACCGTTCTCAACACCGCCGGAAAAATCCGCCTTGGCTCGCTTCGCTGGCTTGGCGCCAACGGCATTGATACGTCGAAGGAAGAACCGTTTCTTGCCAAATGGACTCCGCAAGGCGCGACGGTGATTGGATTGGCCGTGGAAAAAAATCTCCTCGCGCTCTTTGCGGTGCTGGACACCATCAAGCCCGACGCGGCGAAGGTGGTGAAACAACTCCGCGAACAGGCGCTGAATATTTATATGGTCACTGGCGATAATGGCCGCACCGCTGCCAGCGTCGCCGCCCAGGTTGGCATCGCGCAGGAAAATGTCCTGAGTGAAGTGCGGCCGGAACAAAAAGCCGAGTTCGTGAAAAAATTGCAAGCCAGTGGTGAGCGAGTGGCTTTCGTCGGCGATGGCATCAACGATGCCCCGGCTCTCCAGCAGTCCAACCTTGGCATTGCCGTCAGCCGCGCCAGCGATATCGCCCGTGAAGCGGCGGATATCATTCTGCTCAAATCGGAAATTTCCGGCGTCCCGGAGGCCCTCGGCTTGGCGCAAGCCACGTTGCGGACCATCAAGCAAAATCTCTTCTGGGCGTTTTTCTATAACGCGCTTGGTGTGCCGCTGGCTGCGCTTGGGTTTATCAGCCCCATTTTCTGCGCCGCTGCTATGGGTTTTTCGGATTTGATTGTCATCGGCAACGCGCTGCGGCTTTTGCGCTGGAAAAAGCAAAATCCCTCCCGACCTTAATTTTTTTCGTTTCCAGAACTTGCGTAAAAGCCTAAGCGGGTTAAAAGTATGGGCTGACACTTTCAACCAATTTATAAAAGGAAAAGGGATACAATGAAAATTACTTACTACGGACACTCCTGCTTCGCTGCCGAGATTAATGGAAAACATTTTCTCCTCGACCCCTTTATTACGCCGAACCCGCTGGCCAAATCTGTGGACATCAAAAAGATTAGGGCCGATTACATTCTCGTTACCCACGGGCATGGCGACCATATCGCCGATGCCGTTGCCCTCGCCAACCAGACTGGCGCCACCGTCGTTTCCAATTTTGAAGTCATCGGATGGCTGGGCAAACAAGGCGTCAAGAATACCCATCCCTTGAACCCCGGCGGCAGTTTCTCCTTTGGCTTTGGCCGAGCGAAGTTTGTGAACGCCATTCATTCCAGTTCCCTGCCCGATGGCTCTTACGGCGGCAACGCCGGCGGTTTTGTCGTCGAGTCCGAGGAAGGCAATTTTTATCACAGCGGCGATACCGCGTTGACGCTGGATATGAAACTGATCAGCGAAACGACCAAACTGAATTTCGCTGCGCTTTGCATTGGCGGCAATTTCACGATGGACGTGGACGACGCCATCCGCGCCGCTGGTTTCCTCCAATGCAAAGAGGTCATGGGCCTGCATTACGATACTTTTCCTCCCATCAAAATCGACCACGCCGTTGCCAAACAAAAATTCAACGCGAAAGGCGTGAACCTGCACCTGCTTCCCATCGGCAGCACGCAGGATTTTTAAGAAGTGCCGATAAGTTGGCGGCATTCGGCGATCAATTCGTCCTCTTTCGTGGCAATGAGATATTCCTTCGCCATTTCAAAATTCTTTTTTGCCGCCGGCAAATCCCTTTGTTTCGCCAGGACACAACAAAGGTAAGCTCGTGCAATAGCCAAATGTCCATCGCTGAATGGTCGCCATTTGACCTTTTCTACTGCATGAATTGAATTTTCCAGCTCACTTTTTGCTGAGGGATAATCACCTTCCAAATAAGCGATGACACCTCGACACTTGTCTCGAAACGGTTTTACTATATCTGTGCTCGGACTTTTTTCCGCCTCTGCGGCCGCTTCCTTTGCCTTTATCGGATCACGTTTATGTCGAGCATATCGATAAGCCAAATCAAACCACGCCGTTGAATTGGAATTTTCGGCAATTGACATAAGATTATATTCAATCGCTTTGTCATACTGCTTTGCCAATGTATAGAGGCCAGCAACGAATAATTTGTAAAGCCATCCCGGACAATCTGCCCGGCCTTCACATGATTGGTATTCAGCCAGCCCCTTCTGCAAATCACCCAAGCCGACAAATGCCTTTGCCCGGTATCGGGTTAATTCGGTTGCCGGCACTTTTACGAAGCTGATTCGACCGATGATTTTGAGAGAATCAACCAGTGATAAAACCTGTTCCCAGCGGTACCAGTCTGCTGCTTCGATCAGTTTCTTATAATAAATAGACGGCAGCCCCATGCAGAGAAGGAACACCAGCCAAAGGCCAAGTGCTCCCAAAAGCACAACGGCAGAAATGTAATTTCCACGCCAAATCTCGTATGCAGCAAAGGCAATTATCATAAGGAGCAAAGACCAGCTTTGACCCACGCCTTTTCTCAGCAAATCCCAAAATGTCACAGTCGGGTCATCCCTGTGCTTAAGCCGATCTGCAGCAGTTATTTTTATTTCTTCTCCAAGAAATTTCTTATTCTTTTCGAAACCCTCTCGGACGACAGCCATGACCTCATCTTCTTTCAGCACCAGGTCTGTATATCCCTGCGCAAGTAAGATGAATTTAGCATCCTCGGCATTCTCCGCCTCGATTTCTTTGATGACCGTTTGTCCGTCCTTATCCTTAACAGACCATGTGTAAGTATGGGTTTCAGGCATATGGTTCCTTTGTGATTGTAAGCAGGATGGATGGAATCACTTATCATTTCAAGTCCATGTCTCCTGTTGCGAAATCTGTAAACCACCCCTCTGGTTCGCAGGAAAATTCAATTGGCCGACCACGCCAGATGAATCGTAAAGACTGCGCGTGGAGAGCCTGATGCGGCAGAATGAGGATTCGTTGTTGTTCCTCAGTCAACAACCGCTTGGCGAATGACAAATAGATATTCTCATCGCCGCCGTACATTTTGTCGCCCACGATGGGATGGCCAATGTGCGCGAGGTGAATGCGAATCTGATGTTTACGGCCCGTGCGCGGGCGAACGCGCAGAAGAGAGAATTGGCGCGTTGAATTCTCGAACCCATCCGCAGCCTGACGTTGCAAACCATCTGACGATAATTCCCCCTCTCCTTGGGGAGAGGGCCGGGGTGAGGGAGAGTTTTTTCTATCCGAAATATTTTTAGAAAAGGTGCGTTCCACAAAATATGCGGTTTGCGAAGGATAACCATCCACGCGGACGCAATCTTTAATGGCCAAAATGCTCGTTTCGTCTTTGCCCAACGGCGCATCAATGATTCCGTGCGAGGTACGGACATAGCCGTGAACGATGGCCAGATATTCTTTCTCCACCTCGCGTTTTTCCCAAAGGCGGCGCAATTCCCGCGCACTATCAACAGTCTTGGCGGCGAGCGTCAGGCCGCTGGTTTCGCGGTCCAGCCGATTGATCAAATGCGGATGGGACTCCTCTCCCAGGTGCAGCCGTATGCGTCCGATGAGGCTGGACAGCGGCCCGGTCTTGCTCGGATGACATACCAGTCCTGCCGGCTTGTTGAGCACCAGCAGTTCCGCGTCTTCATGGATGATGTTCAGCAGCTTTTCCAAGCCGTCATTTTTGCAGAAAAATAAGCCTGAATCGAATGCTTTAATTGTTCTTGTCATGCTCACTGTTGTATTTTTTGTATGCATTTTCGCGATATTTTTGCATATTGTTTTCAAGAGGCGCCAAAAATTAATAAGCTCATAATCAATGAGTTATGATTCAATCGGAGCCCCTTAAAGCCAAAATTTAAGGTACCCCCCGGGGGGGTCTTGAATAGGCTTGAATAGCTTTGGCTGCGCTTGAATCGTCGATCGCCTTAGATCAGTTTTATTCATTCGTTTTTATCAATGCCCGGGGCTTGTTGTTTGCGGTCATTGTGCCGTTGATTGTTCACAATCATCCAGCCACTTTAACGCATTAATGGGAAAATTTAAAAGTAGTGGCGAACTTAATCGTAATAAGGCGATGAATGATGCGAAGGCAGAATTTCCGGAGGCAAAGATGCAGTATTAACCTTTAACTTGGTTATTTATTTCTCAACCCATTTCATTGTGTTTGCTCCTACAACTGAGCCTCCACATTGACAGGTCGTTCCTGCATTGCCACTTCCGACCGTGCCGCATTGAGGGCAGACGGTCCGAAGCCTGATCCTCGCCAATTCGTTTTGTTTCTCATAACGGAAAATCCAATAAGCAAAAAACACAGCAAATATCTCAAATAACGGCAGGTGAGACCAAAAGCGGCCAGAGCTATCGTCCTGAGCCACGACCGTAAAGCCTCCACTAAATAAAAAATAGCATCCGGTGGCACCAAAAATAGAAACCAAAACCCAAACAATCCCTGCAATGAGCCAGCCATGTGAGCGAGCCTCTTTTTGGGCCCTATTCTCCCACTGGATCATTTCTTCAGGAGTGCGTTTAATCCACATCGATAAAATATTTTAGTTGCGCGTGCAGGAACGATAAGACAAAACACTTTTTATGGACATCAAGAATCTGAACGAGGTCACGCCGTTTACCACCAAGGACGGCTCTGAAATTCGGGAACTGCTGGCGTATCGCAATTCCGCCATCCTTAACCAAAGCCTGGCCGAGGCGCGATTGCCCATCGGCGGCTGCACGCAGGAGCATTACCATCCGAAAACGGAGGAGATTTATTACATCACCCACGGCACGGGTCGCATGCGGATTGAGGGAGAAACGCGCGAGGTGAAGGTGGGCGATGCCATCGCCATTCCGCCCGGTCAAAAGCATAAGCTGTGGAACACGGGCAAAGAAATGTTACGGTTATTGTGCTGCTGTGCCCCGGCGTATGAACATGAGGATACGGTCATCACGGAAGCGGGTTAATTCACCACGGAGTCACGGAGGGCACAGAGAAAGTTTACTATGTGTAGCCGCGGATTACGCGGATTGCCCACAGCCAACCAACGACCTGCAATTTTAATTTGGAGTCCTCGAGCTTTACTGCACGATTGGAGCCGGATGAGGATGGAAGCCGAGGGCGGGCAAAACGAACGCGGCCGCCACGGCGAGGCAAATGACAATCCCAATCATGACGAAATAGGCTTGCGCGAAGGTTTTCTTGGAGGGATGGGTAGAACCGCCGACGGCCCAAATGATCAGCATGATCAGGTTGACCAGGGGAATCGCCAGCAGGATGAAGGTGAGAATCCATTCTCCAATTGAAACGGGTCTATTTTCGGAGTCACTCATAAGTTTGTTTGGTTAATGATGTTTAGTAGAACGGTTGCCACTGTGAACTTCCAGACCTCATTGCTCAATCGAAATTTCTTATGATTTTTGGCACTTTTCAGGCCCAAAACTTGCTTATTTCTTCGTAATGGCCAAATGGATTTGGCCGATTTCAGGATAAAATTGTATGCAGGATGTAACGAAGGCAACGACCGTAAACCACGCAGCTTTAGATGCTTATCTGGATAGGATTAAGCATTTACCACCCACCCCGACCATCATGATCCAGTTGATCGAGTTGTTTCGTCAACCGGACGCGGATGCGGATGAAATCGTGACACTGTTGCGTCGCGACCCGGCGCTGTCGGTGGAAGTTTTGCGGCGTTGTAACAGTTCTTTTTTTGGCTCGGACACGCCGGTGATGGACATCAATGAGGCGGTATTCCGCATGGGTTTTTACGAGGTGTACCAAATCACGATCACGTTGTTTGGCATGCAGGCGATGACGCCTAAAGCCGCGGTGCCGGGGTTCTCGGCGGAGGCGTTGCAGCGGCATTCGAGCATCGCGGCCACAGCGGCAGGCGCGCTGGCACTGGACGTGGGCGAATCGGAAGGCATTGCTTTCACTGCCGGGTTGCTGCATGACGTGGGCAAAATCGTGCTGGCGCTGGGTGAGCGCGAAAAGTATGTCGCGATGATGGAAGATTGCGAGCGCACCGGCGCTTCCTTAAGCGATACAGAAAAGTCGCTCTTTGGTTTTAACCACGATGAAGTGGGCGCGCGGCTGTTGGAACGTTGGGGCGTGCCAGTGGACGTGGTGATGCCGGCCCGGGCACATAATGATCTGCAACCGACCGGCGAATCGCGGCGTTTTGTACTGATCACCAATCTCGCGAGCCGCATGGCGAATTATATTCAAAAGGAAAAGACCGCGCCGCCGTTCATGCAATTGCCGGGCGTGAAATCATTGATGGAACCGCTCAAATTGGGTGACAAACAAGTATTGATTTGGGAAGGCGTGGTGCGGAATAAGGTGAAACAACAGGCGGCAGGGGCGAAGAATTAATTTGAAACCGCAGATTACGCGGATTTTTAAAAAAGAATTTTCAGGGGTTTCGATAGATCGCGTATGCGCTGATACTTAGTTTATCGGACACTCTTCTGGACGGCCGCTCGACCATGACGACGATGTTGAAAGAATCGTCCTTTATGGGTATTGGATTCGAGCTATAGGAACCCGGGCCAAGATTCCACCCAATCTTCCAACCGCCAGGAGCTCCTTCTGCTGAGTGTGAAGTTGTTCCCAAAGTTAACGATTCTTTAAAGACTTCAACACCATCCAGTTTTTGGAACGTGATAGAAATCTTTGCGTCTTGCCATGGAGGCTCCTTGTGCGTCTTTGAGCAGAGTGCCGGCATGAGTGCTTCCTCTTCATCAGGCACTATCATAAAGAGATTATAGTTGAACAAACCTGTTAGATAAGGAGGTAAATTCCTCACTTGCAGAATATTTGTACCCACTTGGGCTATGCTCACTTCGGGCAACTCCATGCGGAAAAATTTGGTATTTCGCTCATGTATCAACTGATGGCATCTCACAATCTTGGCGTCACCTGACCTGGCGACAACCCAACAACAACCACCGGCGGTTAACATCAAAAGGAACAGAATGCATAACCGCAGAACGCACATAATGTTTTGGAGGCTATTGCTTCCCTTTTACCAGCGCGTCAACGACGGCGGGGTCAGCGAGGGTGGTGATGTCGCCGATTTGGTCGGTTTGGTTTTCGGCGATTTTGCGGAGGATGCGGCGCATGATTTTGCCGGAGCGTGTCTTGGGGAGCGCGGGAGCAAACTGGATTTTATCAGGCACAGCAATCGCGCCGATTTCTTTGCGCACGTGCGTGGCGAGTTCCTTTTTCAATTCGTCGCTTTCGCTGACGCCATCTTTCAAAGTGACGAAAGCGTAAAGGGCCTGGCCTTTAATGTCGTGCGGCATGGGTGCGACGGCGGCTTCGGCGACCTTTGAGTGACTGACGAGAGCGCTCTCGACTTCGGCGGTACCGATGCGATGGCCAGAGACGTTGACGACGTCGTCCACGCGGCCGAGCAGCCAATAGTCGCCATCTTCATCCACGCGGCAGCCGTCGCCGGTGAAGTACATGTTCTTGAAGGTGCAAAAGTAGGTGTTGATGAAGCGGTCGTGGTCGCCCCAGGTGGTACGCATGATACCGGGCCACGGTTTCTTGATGCAGAGCTTGCCGCCTTCGTTGGGCGCACAGGGACTGCCGTCATCGCGCAGGACGACGGGTTCGACGCCAAAGAACGGACGGCTGGCGCTGCCGGGTTTCAAAGTGTTGACGCCCGGAAGCGGCGTGATGAGGTGCCCGCCGGTTTCAGTCTGCCACCAGGTATCGGAAATCGGGCAGCGGCCTTTGCCGATGATATTGTAATACCACATCCAGGCTTCGGGATTGATGGGTTCGCCAACGGTGCCGAGGACGCGGAGGGAGCTGAGATCGTGCTTCTCGGGCCATTCGTTACCGAGGCGGATGAGCGAGCGGATGGCGGTAGGCGCGGTGTAAAAGCTGGTGACCTTAAATTTCTCGACAATTTTCCAAAAGCGTCCGGCGTCAGGGAAGGTCGGAATGCCTTCAAACATAAGGGTGGTCGCGCCGTTACAGAGCGGGCCGTAAACGACGTAGCTGTGGCCGGTGACCCAGCCGATGTCCGCGGTGCAAAAATAAACGTCGTCGTCATGGATATCGAAAACGTATTTGTGCGTGAGCGCGCTCCAAAGAAGATAGCCGGCGGTGCTGTGGACGACACCTTTGGGTTTGCCGGTCGAGCCGGAGGTGTAAAGGATGAAGAGGAAATCTTCGGCGTTCATCTTTTCCGGCGGGCAATCGGCGGAAGCATTGGCCATCAGGTCGTGATACCAAACGTCGCGGCCACTCACGACATTGCAGGGCGCGTCGTTGCGTTTGACGAGGACGACTTTTTCGATGCTCGTCGTTTTCTTCAAGGCCGTGTCGGAAATTTCTTTGAGCGGAATAGATTTACCACCGCGCAAGGAGACATTAGCCGTGATGAGAAGCTTACAGGCTGAGTCGTTGATGCGATCCGAGAGAGAATCGGCGCTGAAGCCGCCGAAGACGATGGAATGAATCGCACCAATGCGCGCGCAAGCGAGCATGGCGACGGCCGCCTCGGGAATCATCGGCATGTAAATGGCGACGCGCTCGCCCTTCTTGACGCCAAGGGATTTGAGGACGTTGGCAAATTTGCAGACGTCACGATGGAGTTCGGCATAGGTGATCCGCTTGACGTCTTCTTCGGGCTCGCCCTGCCAGATGATGGCGACTTTGTCGCGGGTTTTGGTCTTGAGATGGCGGTCGAGGCAATTGTTCGTGAGATTGAGCTGGCCGTCTTCGAACCACGTGTGCTGGATTTTACGGGCGTCGGTATCCCAGGTATATTTGCCGGCGATGGTGGGTGGCTTGAACCATTCGAGCGTCTGCGCCTGTTCGAGCCAGAATTTGTCGGGCTCATTAATCGAGCGCTGATAGAGGTCGTTGAATTGAGTAGCATTGAGGAGCGCGCGTTGGACGACTTCCGGCGAGGGCGGGAACGTGCGGGTTTCGTGCAGCAGGGAGGCGGATGAGACGGTGTCGGTCATTGATGGCGATGAATTTGCGAAGATTTTTAGCGGAAAGAGGCAAAGGCGCAAAGAAATTTCAATCAAAAGACACGAATTCACGAATTTTCACCAATGAATTTTTGAGTTAATTCATGAGGTTTATATGCCTGTTTTAACCCGAAAAGTAGAACATTTGGCGGATGTGCTATTTTGAAAAATGAAAAAATAAGTTGCGCAAACCCTGCAAGGCAGCTTAAAGAATCGCGTCAACAAATGGGCAAATCATTAATCATAGCAGAGAAACCGTCAGTGGCCGGCGACATCGCCAAGGCCATAGGCGGTTTCACGAAGGACAAAAGCGGCGAGTTTTTTGAGAGCGGCGACTGCGTCATTTCGTCGGCAGTCGGCCATTTGCTGGAGCTGGTCCTGCCCGAGGGCGTGGAAGCAAAGCGCGGCAAATGGACGTTTGCGCACTTGCCAGTGATTCCGCCGCATTTCGATCTGAAGCCCATTGAAAGGAACGAGGCGCGTCTCAAGGTGCTGCTGAAATTGATCAAGCGCAAGGACGTGGACAAGCTCGTGAATGCGTGCGACGCCGGCCGCGAAGGTGAATTGATTTTCCGTTACATCGTCCAGTATTCGCAAAGCGATAAACCAATCCAACGGCTGTGGCTGCAGAGTATGACGGCGGCGGCGATCCGGGAAGGTTTTGAGCAATTGCGCACTGACCAGGACATGATTCCGCTGGCGGACGCGGCGGTGTGCCGAAGCGAAAGCGATTGGCTCGTTGGCATCAACGGCACGCGAGCGATGACGGCGTTTAACTCGAAAACGGGTGGGTTTCACCTGACGACAGTGGGCCGCGTCCAAACGCCGACGCTGGCGATTTTGGTGGAGCGCGAGGATAAGATTAAGAAATTTGTACCGCGGGATTACTGGGAAATCCATGGGACGTTTGCCGCACAAGCGGGAGAATACGTTGGGCGATGGTTTGACGAGAAGTTTGCGAAACGCGATGGCGATGAGCATCTGCGGGCGGAGCGTCTTTGGGAATTGGCGCGGGCGGAGGAGATCCACAATAAATGCCTCGGCAAAATCGGCATCGTTACGGAAGAGAGCAAACCAACGACGTCAATGTCTCCCCTGCTCTACGATTTGACGAGTTTGCAACGCGAGGCGAACAGCCGGTTTGGTTTTTCAGCGAAAAACACGCTGGGACTGGCACAAGCGCTTTACGAAAAGCATAAGGTGTTGACGTATCCCAGAACGGATTCGCGCGCGCTGCCGGAGGACTACATTGGGACGGTCAAAAAGACCATGGAGATGCTGGGCGAGACAAATTACGCGGCATTTTCGGGAACGATTTTGAAGAACGATTGGGTGCGGCCGAACAAGCGCATATTTAATAATGCGAAGATCTCGGACCACTTTGCGATTATTCCCACACTGGTCACGCCGAAACAGTTGAGCGAGCCGGAACAGAAGCTGTATGACATGGTGACGAAACGGTTCCTGGCGATCTTTTATCCGCCGGCGGAATTTTTGGTCACAACGCGCATCACACGGGTGGAAGGTGAGCCATTCAAGAGCGAAGGCAAGGTGATGGTGAAAGCGGGCTGGCTGGAAGTGTACGGCAAGGAAGCGGACACGGACGAAGCGCCGACACTGGCGCCGGTGCAACCGGACGAAAAGGTCAAGACGACGAAGATCGAGGTGCAGGCGAATGTGACGAAGCCACCGCCGCGCTATACGGAAGCGACGTTACTCTCGGCCATGGAAGGCGCCGGGAAGTTGATTGACGATGAGGAGTTGCGCGAGGCGATGAGCGAAAAAGGCCTGGGAACGCCGGCCACGCGCGCGCAAACGATTGAAGGTTTGATTTACGAAAAGTACGTGTTGCGAAACTTGCGCGAATTGCAACCGACGGCAAAAGCGTTTTCTCTGATTACATTGCTCAACGGCCTGGGAATCCCGGAATTGACGTCGCCGGAATTGACGGGCGAATGGGAATTTAAGTTGAACCAGATGGCGCGCGGGAAGTTGAAGCGCACGGATTTCATGCGCGAGATCGCCAATGCGACGCGGGACATCGTGGCGAAGGCCAAGAGCTATGATAGCGACACGGTGCCGGGTGATTTCGGGACGCTAAAAACGCCGTGCCCGAAGTGCGGCGGCGAGATCCATGAAAATTACAAAAAATTCCAATGCCAGAAATGTGATTTCAGCCTGTGGAAAATCGTGGCTGGACGGCAGTTGGAAATTTTCGAAGTAGAGCAGTTGATTGAAAAAGGCCAAGTAGGGCCGTTGCAGGGTTTTCGCAGCGCGAAAGGATTTCCTTTTGCGGCGATTATCAAGATGGGACCTGAGTTCAAACCGGAGTTTGATTTCGGCAATGACAAAAAGGAAAACGGCGAGGATTCGGCGCCGATTGATTTCACCGGCAAGGAACCGCTGGGCAAATGTCCGAAGTGCGGCGGCAATGTGTACGACGCCGGAATGAATTATATCTGCCAGAATGCGACGGGGCCGGATAAAAAATGCACGTTTAAGACGGGTAAAATCATTTTGCAGCAGGAAATGAGTCCGGAACAGGTGAAGAAAATGCTGGCTGAAGGCAAAACAGATTTGCTCAAAGGCTTTGTTTCCAAAAAAACCAACCGTAAATTCGAGGCTTATCTCGTTGTGAAAGATGGTGGGACGGCGTTTGAATTTGCGCCACGCGAAAAGAAAGCGCGTGGAACAGCCAAGACGACGGCGACGGGCGAGCCGGTTCCCAAGATTGATTTCACGGGCAAGCCTGAAATCGGCAAATGCCCGAAGTGCGGAAGCAAAGTTTTTGACACGGAGGCAGGATATATTTGCGAACGATCCCAGGCTGATTCCAAGCCTTGCAAATTCAAAATCGGGAAAGAGATTTTGCAACAGCCGATTGATGCGGCGCAGGCGCAGAAGATTATTGCCAACGGTAAGAGTGATTTGCTGGATAAATTCATTTCCAAGGCGGGCAAGCCGTTCCCAGCGTACCTGGTGATGGACGAAAAAGGCAAAATCACCTTCGATTTTCCGCCGCGCGAATAGTATGAAGCCGCTCGCGGATTGCAAGCTGTACACGTTTGTGGACGCGGCCTATCTCAATGGCCGCGCGCCGGAAGCGGTAGCACAACAGCTCTGCGATGGAGGCAGCGATTTAATCCAACTGCGCGCCAAAAAATCTTCACCGGAAGAAATCCGCGACATGGCCGAAAAGATTGTTCCAATCACCAAGCGTGCCGGCGTCAATTTCGTTATCAATGATTATCAGGACATCGCGCAAGGGGTTGGCGCGGAGTTTTGTCATTTGGGACAGGGGGATTTTTTTGATGCGGGTTACAGGCAGGTCAGCAAATTGGAATTGGGGAATTTAAAAATTGGTCTTTCGACACATGCACCGGACCAGGCGCAACGCGCCGTGAAAGCCGGCCCAGATTACATCGCCATCGGTCCCATTTTTGCGACGAAGACCAAACCCGGAAGAATGCCGGTGACGCTGGAATATGTGCGATGGGCGGCGGAGAATGTCACGATTCCGTGGTTTGCAATCGGCGGAATCAACCTGGAAAATCTGGCTGATGTTATCAAAGCAGGTGCCCGGCGGATCTGCGTGGTTTCAGCGATTCTTAATGCCCCGGATATCGCAAAAGCCTGTGGCGAATTTCGAAAGCGTTTGACCTTTTAAGAAAAGCAGCCGGCAGATTGTTACTTACGCGGGCTTGCTTTGCCCGGTGACATTTTACAAATTTCAATCAGTCGTTAGAGCATCTTCATTCTATGAACAAACTGAGACTGGTTCTTTTAGCCATCATCCTCAGCTCTCAAAAGCTCAGCGCGGAGGAAGGCTGGATTGATTTGTTCAACGGCACCAATCTTTCGGGTTGGACGGAAAAAGCGGGGGACGCGAAATTTTACGTGCAGGATGGATGCATCGTTGGAGAAACGGTTTCAGAGAGCGATACGAACAGCGTGCTTTGCACAAAAAAGTATTACGATAATTTCAATCTCGAATTGGACTTCAAGGCGGACCACCAGCTTTTTTCCGGCGTCCACATCCGCAGTCAATATGCGTCCAGAGACACGCATTGGAAATGGGATGGGCGGCCTTTAATTATTCCTAAGGGACATGTCTATGGATACCTCGTGCTGATTGATCCGAGCCCGAATCATCGCTGGTGGACGGCTACGCTTTATGACCAGCGTTGGTGGAGCGGCGGGATCTATGACGAATTACGGCGCATGTGGCTTTATCCGGGCATGTTGGGTGGAAATGCGGATGATTTTTCGGCACAAGGAATAAGAATTTTCAAGACGAACGATTGGAACCATCTGCGAATTGAGGCTGTGGGTGATTCAATAAAGACGTATCTTAACGGTGTTCCGTGCGCGCAAATCCATGATTCAATGAATCTAAAAGGTTTTATCGGGTTACAGGTCCGCGACTGGATCAGTGACGATGACCATGAAGAATTGGAAGGCGCGAAAGTGCGATTTAAAAACATTCGCCTGCAAAAAATTCCCTTAACGCCTCCGCAGGCCGCGATTAGGCCAAAACCATTGGAGAAAGAATGTGTAACAAAATCGCTTACCCCGGAAGCGATACAGTGGCAGTTTTTCTGAAACAGGTTAAGTTAGACGTTCTATGAAGAATCTTAAAAAAGTGTTATCCAGCGCCAAAATCCTGCGTTGGTTTATTTTGCTCGGCATGGCGTTCGTGTTGCCACAGGCAAAAGCGGTGAATGTAATCATGCAGCATAATGACCTTTCGCGCACGGGGGCAAACACAGGAGAGACGATTCTCACTCCTGCCAATGTCGCGACTTCCTTTGGCAGACTTTTCACCAATGCGGTGGATGGGCAAGTGTATGCGCAGCCGCTGTACGTCCAGAACCTAAATATTGGCGGAGGCGTTCATAACGTGATGTTTGTATGCACAGAGAGCAACAGCGTGTATGCGTTTGATGCGGATGCGGTTGGTATCACGTATTGGCACGTAAAGCTAGGCACCCCGTATAGTCCTACTACTTGCAGCGATTTGACGCCGGTCGTGGGCATTACCGGGACGCCGGTGATAGACTTGAGCCGAGGCACGCTTTACCTGGACGCAAAGCTGTCATCCGGCTCACAACAATTGCACGCGTTGGATATTACGACAGGGAATGAAAAATTTGGCGGGCCAGTGACGGTGACCACCACCGGCTTCAATTCAAGTATACAACTTCAGCGCCCGGGGCTACTGCTTTTGAGTAACGTAGTTTACCTCTGCTTTGGATCGCACTGTGACCAAGGGGCCTATCACGGTTATATTCTGGGTTATAATGCCACCAACCTCGCACCAGTTTATAGTTGGAACACGACTCCAAGCGGGAGCGAAGGGGCTGTTTGGTCAGGCGGTATGGCCCCAGCGGTGGATACGAACGGAAATATTTATGTAATGACAGGCAATGGCACCTTTGACGGCACAGCCAACTTTAGCATGTGCATGCTCAAGCTGAGCAGCAGCCTGACGGTGGAGGATTATTCAGCGCCAACCAATTGGTCCTCCCTTAGCAATGGCGACCAGGATTTTGGCTCGGGCGGCCCGGTTTTGATACCACCGCATTATGCAATTGGCATCGGCAAGGACACGAACCTGTGCCTGGCTGATATCAATAATATGGGTCACGTGGGAGGTTTTGTGCAGGCGTTCAACGCTGAGACCAAGTCCGGCGATACGGTGGGAAAGTCGCCGGTCTATTGGCAGGGGCCGAGCATGCAATACCTTTTCCTGGCACACGCCAATAATCCTACGAAATCATTCCAATTTACCGGATCGAGCGTGAACACGACGCCATTGGGGACTGCGACATTTACACCGAGCGATCGTGTTGGCGGCCTTTCTCTTTCGGCAAATGGAGCAACGAACGGTGTCTTATGGGAAATTGGCAGCGACAGCAATATGCGCGCGTACGACGCCGTGCATTTTCCGAATGTGCTGTGGACCGGGAGCATCGGGACGTATGTGAAAATGACGTGCCCGACAATTGCGAATGGGAAAGTGTACGTGGGAACCGCGAATACCATTGGCGTATGGGGACTGACTAATTTTCTCTACACGCAAGCAGGCGTTTCAAACCTGGTGCTCAATTGGTCAGCGGGAAAGTTGCTGCAGACGACTAATTTGATGGGACCCTGGGTGACTAATACGACGGCGAATTCTCCGTACATGGTGGTACCGACGAATCAACAGACATTTTATCGGTTATCGTTCTAAACAAATCTCAAAAATAACAGCGGCGGATTAGCTGCTTCACACCCAGACCTGCAGCAATCCGCCGCTTCCATTCACACGAACGGAATCTTACTGATTCGGCGGCGGGCCGGGAGGGCCGTCATCGCCCGAGCCACCCGCATCGGGAGGAGGACCATCCATATCATGGGGACGAGGGGGACGAATTTCATCGCGCGTTAATTGGCCGTCGCCATTTTTATCGAGCGTTTTTAATTCCGCAGGTGCATTGGCGATTTCATTGGAATCAATGATGCCGTCATTGTTTACGTCCAGCGCTGTGACCAGCGGTGATTTAGGCGGGTGGAACCCCTGCCCCATGCTGTCGGCGTTCGGCGGACGAGGTGGCAGGTATTCATCCTTTGTTAATTGGCCGTCGCCATTTTTATCGAGCGTCAACAGTTCGGCGCTGGCGTTGGCGATCTCGTTGGAATCGATGATGCCGTCGTGATTGGTATCAAGCGCCTGCATGATCGGCAGCGGTGGCGGGTGGTGATGGCCGCCGGGACCTCCCGGAGGCGGACCGTCGTCTTGCGCGTGAAGCGCGAAGGTTGAAACACCGAACGCGAGCAGGGCCAATGTTGATTTGATGCTAGTTTTCATTTTTTATTCTTTCGTTTGGGGTGTGAAATTTTTAAAAATTGTTATGTACGATCTTTCGATGCTTTAGTTCTAAAATAGTTTAATTTTCATGCCACTAATCTAGTCGAGGGAACCTTAAGAAGACGTGAAGTTGGCAAACTATTTTTGTGCAAGTTTTGCACAGGCATTGGGTTGTAAAAATTTTTGATCAGTGAGTGTTTTGAGAAAAGCGACCAAGGCTTTTTTGTCCTCTGCACTTAAGGGCACGCCGCCATCAGGATGGCGGGCGAGGTTGGGATCAAGAGTGGCGCTGCGTTTGACGCCAGTGCAGTAATGTTCAACGGCTTCTTCAAGCGTTTGGAAGCGACCGTCGTGCATGTAGGGAGCCGTTAAAGCGACATTGCGAAGAGAGGGTACGGCGAATTTCCCAGTGTCTAAAGTTTTGCGGGTGATTTTGGCGCGGCCAAGGTCGCAGAAAACGTCGTCGAGACCGTTATTGGCAAAGCTTTGGCTCTGGAACAAGGGCCCACCGTGGCAATGAAAACAATCTGCGCCATATTGGCCACGGCGCGGGTCATATTCTGTAGAGAACAATTCGAAGCCGCGCTCCTCTTCCGGAGTGAATTTTTCCTGACCACTCAAAACGCGATCGAATTTCGAGTCAAATGAAGTGAGGGTGAGCAGATAATTTTCCAAGGCGAGGGAGATTTTCTCCGAAGTGATTTCAGACGAGCCAAAGGCGGCAGAGAACAATGCCGGATAATTGTCATTGGCACGCGTCAACTTCACTACGAGGTTAGTTAAGGATTGATGCATCTCGAGCGGGTTTTGCACAGGTTGAAGCACTTGCTGTCTCAGGCTATCGGCGCGGCCGTCCCAAAAAAACTCACTCTTCCAGGCGAGATTGAAGAGCGGCATGGCGTTGCGTTCTCCCAAGCTGCCTTCTGCTCCCCGCGCAAGGCGCCGACCATCGGTAAAAGCTTTTTCGGGTGAATGACAGTCGGCACAGGATTGGCGATCGTTGATAGAAAGGCGTTTATCGAAAAATAATTTCTTTCCCAATTCGACACGCTCAACAGTCAGGGGATTATCACGAGGCAAATCAGGAATGGGAAACGTTGCACTCATATGAAATGGATACGGAGTAAATTTATGCGGCAGGTAAAGAGGTTTGGGATTCGCGGCGGTGATTTGGGTGTCTGTTAGTTCCGCGATTTTGCGGACGCGAAAGGCGACAGCCAAATTTTTAACGAGGGCGGCAGAGACAGGATCGCCATCGCGTGAGTGAGTAGAAGAACCGTCTTTGGCAAAGGAGAGCGGACAAGGTGCGTTCAATACGGTCGCGAGGTCGAAATCCAATTCGACTTTGGTCTCATTGGTGATTTCCAACGGAACTGCGAGGGTGACGCGAACGGCATTGGTATCGCGGCCCAGATGATAGGCCCAACCGTCCATTTCGCCGGAGGAATTGCGCCACAAGCCTTCCAATGCCACGAATACATAGCCGCCTTGCCACCCCCAATACAGGCCATTAATGTCGGGGTTGAGTGGATGGCCGGCGGGAAATTTTGCAGGGTCGGCATGATTGAGATTGGTATTTAGACCGACGAGGAAACGGATGGTAGAAAATTCGCCAGAGGGAATTTTTTCCAGGCAAATGGAATCGCGATTTTGGCTGAAATCGAACCAAGCAACGGAGTTCGAAAGTTCGAGCCATGAACCGTCATTGCGCTGCAATTCGAAATCGCTGAGGAGATAGCTAACACGGGTGACGGAGAATGTTTCGCCGGCGGAGGTTTGATAACAAAAGGACGCTGGCTGAAGGTTTTCTCCGGATACTTTTGGAGTGATTTGAATCTCCAGCGCAGCGGAATACGCCGTGTTGGTAAGGAGCAAGCATCGAAGTATTAAAAATGTCAGGCGCAGTTTCATCAAACCAGTTCCATAGTTAGTTGACAGTGAAGCCGCCGGTGAGCGTGTAAGTCGGCATCGAGTTAAAATTGATGATGACGTTATCGCTTCCGGCAGTGGCATTTGCGGGGATAGAGATAATGGCGGTCACAATGTTGGTGGCTGGACGCAAAATGTTCTGGCCATTGATTCCGGTCATGGCTGTGGTGTTGGTTAGCACGACGGTAGGCGTAATTGGCGCGTTGAGAGGGGGATTGGGCGGCGTATTCGGAAGAGTGATGTTGAGCAGAACATTTTGGCCGCGATAAGCGGCGCCGCCGGGAGCGACACCATTGGTAGCGAATAGGGTTGTTCCAGCAGTGCTGTAAGTGGCGAGAGCAGTCCTGCCGGAACGGTAAAATTGCTGGCTGGAAGAGGTAGTGTTTGTGTAGCTACCGGTTGTTTCGTTTGGTGAGAGACTCGATGCGAGAGTGGTCCAAGAAACCGAGAGATTGGTTGTAGACTGGACGGTGTAACTTCCACCTTCCATCGCGCTCCAGGTCAGGGTGACCGTCCCGCTTTTAATCGTCGGTGGATTCATGGTGGAAACGAGGTTGGTGTAGCCAAGGAAGTTGGTGGCGACGGTTTCGGTAATGGCAGCAACACTGCCACCGACAGGACTGCCATAGTAACCGCGACCGATGTCATAGGGAAAAGCCGGGACACCATTGGAATCTATGACGACGAAGTAGGCGTAGGTGCCTTGAGGAAATTCAGGGGTGACGCACCAACGACCGTTATATTGATCGAGATCAAAGTCCACGCCCTGTTGATAATTCGTGCCGGTATTGGAATTGATGCAATCGCCGAGGTAGTCGTTGTCTTCCATGTAACGGCCAAGCGGGTAGCTGGTGCTGACGTTGGGAGCGGTTTGATTTGAGTTAACATTGTATAGGCGCGCGGCCCAGGGCGGGATGGTAGTGCGTCCGCTGGCGGTGAGATTGCTTGTGCCGTACTGGCCGTTGCGAATGACGTATCCAGAGATCATCCGGCGAATGCCGCTGCTGGCATTGGTGGCGTTGGAATAGCCGTAGGGGCCGTAAATTGGGTAACCATCGGCGACCCAGCCGATGATCGGAGAATGCTTTGTGGGAGTGTTCGTATCTTCGCTGAAGGTTTTCGCTGAAGCGTTGTAATCCACATGGTCGCCGAGCAAATAGCGAAGGCCGAGCGGGTCTGCGTGATAATGATAGACACCGGTGTTTTGTTGGTGGGCGTAGCCGGGGTCGAAGCTAACACCTTCGTTGACGAAGGCATCGCGATTCCAATAGCCCGTAATATTCTGGACATCGGAATTGGAAGCCGCATCCCAAGTGTAAGCGTCCCAACTGTTGAACATGGCGACGCCATCCACGAAGATGCCAATCTGGCCACCGCCGTTGAGGCTCTTGGTCGTTGGAACGCTATTCGTGTGCGGGAAAGCGTAGAAGACCTGTTGGTTTACGGGCAGGTTGGGAAAGAGTTTGGCATGCTGGGCATCCAAATACCACGGTCCCATGGTGTAGCTGGCCAAGCCGGTGCTGCGGACATAAATCCAGTTGGAAGAAGAATAGACTTCCTGCACGCCGCAGTATGCTGGGAGCGACTGAGTCAGCGAGCCATTGGACCAAGTGGTGAGATTGGTGCCGGCGAGCTGCATGGCGGTGTTGGTGTAAACGCGCGCGTACTGACCGGCGTAGGTGGTGAGCCAACAATTGGTGCGGGGATCTGTAGCGTGAGCCATCACGTATGACGCGCCGAGGATGATGGCTGAAAAGAGAACGCGGACTGATGTTTTGAGGGTATGAATTTGGGTTTTCATGTACCGACTCTACACAGGTGAACCTTAAGGAAGCGTGAAGGCAGAAAAAATTTTCTTCATGTTCTCTTAAGATTGGCGGTGCGAGAATTTACGCGGCTGGCGGAGTCCGGGGATTCCTGTTAAACCTTCGCCAGCCCGCATGAGAATTTTAATTGTTGAAGATGAACCTGATTTGCTTGCCGGCCTGGCCCAGGCGTTGCGCGAAGAAGGCTACGCCGTGGATACGGCTAATAATGGCGAGGACGGTTTGTATAAGGCGGAAAACTATAATTACGACGCGATCGTGCTGGACGTGATGATGCCGAAGTTGGATGGGTGGGGAGTGCTCACACAGTTGCGTAAGACCAAGAAGACGCCTGTACTCATGCTGACGGCGCGAGACCAATCGCGCGACCGCGTTCGCGGCCTGGACACGGGCGCGGATGATTATGTGGTGAAGCCGTTTGATTTGCCGGAGTTGTTTGCGCGATTGCGGGCATTGATCCGTCGTGGAGCAAATAAAACGACGAACGTCATTCAGATTGGCGAGGTGAAAATTGATACGGCGGCGCGGAATGTTTTGCTGAAGGACAAGCCGGTGGAATTGACCGCGCGGGAGTATTCACTGGTGGAATTTCTTGGACTTCATCGCGGAGAAGTGGTGACGCGGACGCAACTTTACGAGCACCTGTTTGATGAGAGTGACGATACTTTTTCCAATTTACTGGACGTGCATGTTTCCAATGTCCGCAAAAAACTGGGGGCGGAGTTTGTTGTGACGCGGCGCGGGCATGGCTATTGCATCGAATGAGCATCTTCAAATCCATCAAGTGGCGGCTGCAAATCTGGTACGGCCTGATTCTGGTCGCGGTGCTGGCGGCATTGGGCATTACCGCGTATCAGATGGAGCGGCAGGAATTATTGGGAAGAATTGATAATGAATTGCAGCATCGTATAGGCGCTATTGCGGAAGCACTGCACAGACATGGACCGGGACCGGACCACCCTCCTTTTGGCCATCCGCCACCGGACCAAATGCCGGACGATTTCCATCCACCTGACCAACACGAACCGGATGGTTTCCATTTGCCGCCGCAGGATACTCTCCTTTTTGACACAAGCGATCCGCATCATTTTTATTTCGTTATTTACGGGCGAGACGGCAAGTTACTCGCACAGTCGACGAACGCTGTTAACTTCAGACCTCAAACGCTCGACAGCAGGAAATTTCTTGAGGACCAAAACCAGCCACCAAACCTCTCCCAAGACAAACCGTCAGCAACTGAAGCTGTGAGCCCGAGCGACGAGCGATTGGTTGTCCGCTCGTTACCATCAGGTGAGGATATTTGGGTTGGCTGCTCGATTGTACCTGAGTTGCAGAAATTAAAAGTTATTACGCTTACATTGACGGGTGTTAGCTTTGTCATTTTGCTCTTTGGGCTGGCAGGAGGCTGGTGGATTTCGTCGCGGGCGATTCGTCCGGTGGAAAATATCAGTGCAGCGGCGTTGAAAATTTCTGCAGGAGACCTCTCGCAACGAATTAATACAGCGGAGACGGAAAGTGAGCTAGGAAAATTGGCGACGGTTTTGAATGCTACTTTCGCTCGACTGGAATCGGCATTTGCACAGCAAAAACAATTTGCTTCGGATGCCGCGCATGAGCTTCGCACGCCGGTTTCGGTCATCCTGACGCAAACACAAACAGCTTTGGGGCGCGAGCGGCAAGCTTCCGAATACAAACAAACGGTTGAAGCCTGCCAGCGCGCGGCACAACGGATGAAAAAATTGATCGGGGCGCTGCTGGAATTGGCGCGACTGGACGCGGGGCAAGAACAGATGAAACGGTTGCGATTCGATTTTTCAAAAACCATTACTGATTGCGTCGAATTGGTCCAGCCACTGGCGGAACAAAGTGGTGTAAAAATTTTAATGGAACTCTCGCCTATTGAAATCACTGGAGATCCTGAAAGGTTTGGATTGGTGGTAACGAACCTTTTAACCAATGCGATTCAATACAATCATGATGGTGGTGAGGTAAAGGTTGCGACCAAGATCGAAAACGACATGGCCGTTTTAGTCGTAAAGGATACGGGACAGGGAATTCAGGCGGAGGATTTGCCACGGGTGTTTGAACGGTTTTATCGGGCTGACAAGTCCCGTTCATCCGGGAATGCCGGCCTGGGTTTGGCGATTTCCAAGGCCATCATTGTGGCACATGGAGGCAGCATTGATGTCGCCAGTGAAGAAAATATCGGAACAACTTTTACTGTCCGTTTGCCCGCATAACCTTTAATGGACTTTCAGTGCGGTGTTGATTTCTTTTATCGCCGCGTTGATGTGCTTGGAGATGTGGCCCTGGTCTTTGACTTCAGAGGCTCCGAGGACATTTTGGAGCAAACCGCGCGCTTCAAGAAGCTTGTCGTCGGATAGCACCTGCTTCTCGCGGTCTTTGTCGTCGCCTTTTAAATCGAGGCCGAGCAAATCGGCGGCTTTTTTGACCTGATTCATGGCATCCACCCGATGGCCATGGTAATCATGGTCGCCGGTGGCCAGAATACGATAGGCGCGGTGCAACATGTCGGCTTCCTTAGTATCGCTGAACTTAATCGTTTCAAATTGGCTAACGGTTGGTGCGGGCATGTTCAGCGTCGTTTGCGGAGAGGTAACGGCAAGCAGGCTTGCGCCGCTCAAGGCGGAAATAAGAACTGTGAGTGATAAAAGCTTGGTTTTCATGGTGGTCTAATCGTATTGACGCGAAAAGGTTCCACTAAGTTACAAGATTCTTCCCTGTTTTCGGTGGAATGACCCCTTGCCGGCCATTCCTCTGCCTGCCAAAAAATAAACAATCTTTTTTTTCTTAAAAAGGGTGCGACTGGCCGTGACCAGGCGAGACTACCCGCGACTAGCCGTGACCGGTGACTGCGTCACGGCCACTATTGCGGAGGCCACCATGCGTCACGGCCATCCCCCGCCCTCCATCCTCGTATAAGAGATGGGGGTGGGGGTCTGGCGTAGGCTGGCGTGGCTTGGCGTAGCCTTGAAAATTGTGACTGCGTCACGGCCACCGGCCTTCGTTCAGAAACTACGGCCCGACAAGGCCATTGCATGGCGGCCAGTCCTTGCGGACGGCCACCAAAAGCCCCCCCCCGGGGGGGTATAGCCGTAGGTGACCGTGGGTTACCGCAGGGTACTATAGACTCACCGACTTCACCTTCGAACGCGGTGGTGAACCTGAAACTGGCAACTGACTATGTCAAAGAGCAGCGGCCAGTTTAGCACAGGAATGAGGAAGGACATAGTTCGCCACTACCGGCACCTGCGGTCCGACCACCACTGGATTCAATTTTAACCGGATATTCATTTCATTGGGCAACTAATCCAGAGTTGGTATTCCACCGAAAACAGCGAGGAAGTTGCAAACATCTTGTGGTTTGGCGAAGCCCATGGGCGTCATCGGAAATGTCCCTAAAATTCGCGGGTGGCGGGTTTCCACGAATGAGATAGACTCGTGTCGTGAATGTCCTCGTAAGATTTATCCTGACGGGTGGAGTGTCTGTTAGTTGCCTGCTGTGCCCCAGACTCCGGGCCGAAGAGGTGGCTTTACCGGCGCTGAAAGTCGAGGGCAATCATCTGGTCACACTATCCGGTGAGGCGGTAAATCTTCATGGGGTGGACATTCCCAGTTTGGAGTGGAGCCAAGGAGATCACCTTTCAAACAGCCTGGCCGTGGCGTCAGATTGGGGTGCGAACATCATCCGGTTGCCACTTTCCCAAGATCGCTGGTTCGGGCACACACCGGAAAGGCAGGATGGCGGCGAACATTATCGCAAGGTGGTGGAAGATTTTGTTGGCATGTCGGCGGCCAGGAAATGCTATGTGATTCTGGATTTGCATTGGTCGGATGGAGGTGTTTGGGGCGAATATATCGGCCAACACAATATGCCGGATGATAACAGTGTACCGTTTTGGACGGAGGTTTCTACGAAGTTCGCAAATAATCCCAACATCCTTTTCGACATTTATAATGAGCCGCATGATGTTTCGTGGGAGGTATGGCGGAATGGCGGCAAGGTTAAGGATAAGAACACCAAGGCAGATCCTGACGGCACGCTGGAATATGATACGCCGGGGATGCAAAAGTTGCTGGATGTTTGCCGCGCGCAGGGAGCTAAAAATGTAGTCATCGCAGGCGGTGTGGATTGGGCTTATGACCTGAGGGGTATTGCGAAAGGATATGCGTTAAAGGACACGAATGGTTACGGGGTGATTTATGATACGCATATCTATCCGATGAAGGAGTGGTACAGCCATGGCGGTACGACGTCGCAGGACTGGGACAACATCATCATGTCCACGGGAAGGAAATATCCGGTGATGATTGGTGAGTTTGGAAATGGCACGAATAATTATGAAGCACAGGTTTTAGACTTTGCGAAAACGAACAATTTACCGTGGGTGGCCTGGTGCCTGCATCCGCATGCGAGGCCCTGCCTGATTAAAGACTGGCAATACACGACAACAAAATATGGCGCGACAGTGAAGGATGCCTTGCGTGACGCGCCTGAAAAATGATTATATAGGTCATGGCAAGCTTCCAGGAACGGGCTGGAAAAATCTTCATGGTCTTTTGTTTGGTCGCAGTGACTTTGGCAGTCATTGCAGCGGCAAATCCACCGGAACAAAAAGCCGTCGCGGTTCCGGGAGATTTGCGCACGACTCCACGACAACTGGCCGTAAACCTAAATTGGGAACCAGCAGAGGGGTCGGTGGGTTATGAAGTGCAACGAGGAGCTACTCCCAACGGACCTTTTAAAACGCTGAATAATCACCTGTCGTGGCTGACGGTCTTTAGCGATTTCGTTGGGGAAGAGGCCACGAATTTTTACCGGGTTCGCTCCATCGGAACGAATGATGAGAGGCATCCTTTACCGTCAGACTGGTCGCAAACGATAGAAGGGCGCTCGGAAGCCCTCGACCAGGAGAAGTTGCTGACGGACGTACAGCGGGCAAGCTTCGATTACTTTTACGAATATGGCCATCCCACTTCAGGGCTGGCGCGGGCTTCGGCCCTAAGAGATCCCAACATTTGCGCGATTGGCGCCAGCGGCATGGGTTTTTTCAATTTTGGGGTTGGGATTGAACGAGGTTTCATCACGCGACAAGAAGGGGCGGAAAGGACTTTGAAGATATTGAAGTTTTTGTCTGATAAGGCCCAACGTTTCCACGGCGCCTTCCCGCATTTTATCAATGGCGAAACGGGCGAGGTCATTCCTTTCAGCAAATACGATGACGGCGCCGACATCGTGGAAACAGCGTACCTCATCCAGGGAGTATTGTTTGCGCGCGAATATTTTTCCCAGACGAACTCCAATGAAACAGAAATCCGGGAGCTGTCAGATAAATTGTGGAAAGATGTCGAGTGGAATTGGTTCGTCAAAGAGGAAGGCAAAGTACCGGCGATGATATGGCATTGGTCGCCGAATTATGGTTGGAAAAAAAACCTGTATATTCTTGGATATAATGAGTGCCAGATTGTGTATGTGCTGGCGCTGGCTTCCCCTACCCACCCGATAGAGACCAAGTCTTATTGGCAGGGATGGGAGTCGGCGGATTATGCGGCGGATACGAATCAATTTGGAATTCATGTGGAGCTGGGAGGCTGTTCGGATATTGGGCCGCCATTGTTTTGGACACAATTTTCTTATTTGGGATTGGATCCGCGCAAAATCTTTTTTCACGGCAAGAGTTACTTCGACCATTTCAGGGATTTTTGCCTGGTACAGGTGCGTTATGCCCAAGCCAAAAGCAGTGTGTATAAGGGCTACGGGCCGCTTTGGGGGATTACCGCCAGCGCGGGCCCGGATGGGTACAAGGCTTTTGCACCGGGTTTGCAGGACTCGGGAACGCTGGCTCCCACGGCTTCGTTGTCTTCGATGCCGTACGTCCCGGAGGAGAGTATTTCGTGCCTGATGGAGATGTATCAAAAATATGGCGACCAGTTGTGGGGGCCTTTTGGTTTTTATGATGCATTCAATTTCACGCGTGGCTGGGTGTCGAAGACGTACCTGTGCATTGACCAGGGACCGATTGCGCCGATGATTGAAAACTATCGCACCGGCTTTTGTTGGAAGGTTTTTATGAAAACTCCTGAGATCCAGCCGGTGGTAAAATTGATCAATGACGGGGAGAAAATGCGTTTTGAAAACATGGAAAAGGCGGGGAATTTGGGGAGGCAATGAAGAACAGGTCATTGGATTCATAGGGTTGTAGAATTTGTAGAGTTACATATGAAACCAGTTGTATTGGCTGGAGAAGACGGGCCAGTTGGTGATTATCTCCAAAGCAAGCATCGCTGAAATAATGATGGCAAGTGCGGTCCATTTTGCGGGGCTTCCAAAACGGTTGAGCATACGGTCCAACCCATAGACAAAGAGGAGCAGAAAGGGAATCAATGCGCCAAGCAACAATCTGCCTTCGCGGAAGTAAGGATGGGTGGATGAAGGATTGGCACAATTATGAAAGTCGTAAATGATGGAGAGGCAGGCGAAAAACCCGAGTGCGGCAATGAAACAGGCCAGACTTAATTGCAGAGCAAAACGTTGGACAGGGTTAACATTAGAACGCGGCAACAGCGCGGGTGCTGCTGCTGCCAGCAGGACCAGCGATAAAAGGGTGTAGAGCATGTCCATTCCTGGCAGACACAGCCGCTGATTGTGCCATAGAAATTCTCCCTGCCAGAATGTTCCGAGCTGTCCGGAGAGATAGGTCCATATACCGGAGGGTGAAAAAATGGGATGATGCCACCATTCGGAAAAGGGTTTGAGTGTCCAACCAACCAATTGAATGGTCAGTCCGGAACCTAAGAAGCTGCCGAAATAAATTTTGCACCATACCATCCAAGCTGCGGCCGGCAGGATTGCACAACAAAACAAGACCGCCAGTGATGGCAATGATGCATTCAGTTTTCCATTTTTAAACAGTTTCCAAATTTTTAACATTATGATAACTCCCGAAACGGCGAGCAATGGGAGGTTGCTATTCTTAACCAGAAAAGTTGCGGCCAGAGCCAAGCCAGTGGCCATTGCCAACTGCATCGAGGGGATTTCGACCTGAAATAATTTCACCAGGCAGACGAATACTATGCCAAAGGCGAG
>Ga0206856_10067_pt1 | contig 36026 bp, 35 predicted proteins | sample Alteio_BWOrgCont_48_FD_152630 | JGI IMG/M metagenome (GOLD analysis project Ga0206856, IMG submission 152630) | Enriched cells from forest soil in Barre Woods Harvard Forest LTER site, Petersham, Massachusetts, United States -... | ecosystem: Environmental > Terrestrial > Soil > Temperate forest >...
TGAGTGGCGCCTGGCAGCCATGCTGATGCACGTGCCAAATGTCCGCTTGTTGGATACGGGACTGGACGAAGCCAAATGGAAGATCGGCCTGGCCTGGCCTGGCGCAAAGCCGATCCATTGGACCCGCTCGTTGACAACTCTATTCGTCTGGTACGCCAGCCTCGGAGTGATGCAGCGACTGGAGCGCTCAAGTCGTCGCGGTATTCTTCTCGATTGAATCCGCTTCGCGAACGAGAGCCGAGGAAACTATAACCGTTTGATCTTCGACATTGCGGTCACGTCTTCGCGTTCTTCGGTAACTGCTGGTTCACGAGCGCGGCGCGCAGATGATCGGCCCAGATGGCAGGATTCTCGACGATCTCGCCGACGTCGTCGAGAGCTGGCATCTCAGGATGGATTCGTGAATCCGGGAATGCTGTGACGCTATCTGGCTGAGGAGCCGAGGACGCGGTTCAGTTCGTCGCGCGAGAGTAGATAATCGAGGCTGGCCTCGAGCAGCCCCGCCTGAGCCTTCATCGCCTGGGCCCGCGTAGCGTCGCGCTGCGAAGCCAATGAAGCCCCTTGCTTGAATTGATTCTCGGAGAGTTGGGCATTCTCCTGATGGGCGGCAAGGCTTTCCTTTGCGACGTCAATCATCGTCCGGGTCGTCTCCATGCGGTTATAGATGGTCGTGATCTGAACGCCGATCTCATCCTTGACTCGGGCAAGGTTCTCTTCGGCCTCCGACACTTCGTCGCCCCGTTCTCGGATCAGCGATCGCCGCTTACCGCCATCGAACAGGTCGTATTTGAAGTTAACGCCGAAGGTTCCGAAGTTGTGATCGAGGAAAGGAACACCATTCTGATAGCTGTAACGCGCGAAACCAGTAACGTCGGGAATGTACTCAGCCTTCGCCGCTCCTTCGGCAGCTCGCGCCTTCGCAACTTTCTGGATAGCTTCCTGGACCTCGGGGTTGTTTGTTAGCGCGGTGCGCAGCGCTTCGTCCCGCGCCGGCACGTCAAAGGCCGTGCTGACATCGGGATCGAGGTCCAGCTTGGTATCGAGAGGTAGCCCGAGCACATCATTCAGCTGGGTTGTCAGGGTGGAGATCGTCATCTCCGTGTTCAGCAAGGTCTGCTTGGCGTCGAGGGAGTTGGCGCGGCTTTCGACCAGCGCCACCTGAAGCAACTCCCCGTTCTTATTCTGCTCGCGCGCTTCGGCCAGGTTCTCTTCGCTGGAGGTGATTTGCAGTTCGGCTGCTTTTCTCTGGAGCTGCGTAGTGAGTACCCGGTAATAGAGCTCCTGCACTTTGTAGACGACGTCGGTTATGGCCTTTCGTTCCGAAGCCTCTGATGTTTTCAGATCGGCCTCCGCGATTTTGTTTGAATCGTGGATCTTGATCAGCTGAGTGATCGGTTGGGCCAACATGGTCCCGCTCGTCTGATAATCCAGTCTTCCTTGTGTCAGATAGGTGGTCGTGGCAGGAATGAGCGCGCCCCCTGGGATCTGGCCGAAAGTGCCCGGCGGCACCTCGATACGTTCCAGGTTCGTTATATGGATCGCATTAGATTCGTTGGTGATGCTCGGAAAGTAATCGGAATAGGCGTTGCGCTTCTTCTCTTGTTGCGCTGCGACCTCATAATGCGCCATCTTCACAGCGTGATTTTGCCGGACTGCCAGATCGATCGCGTCCTGCAGGCCGATCTTGCGCTCCTGCCCGTGGCATGAGGAAACTATCGCCAGAACCACTATCGATATAAGGTGTATTTTGCCCTTCATGAGTTCTCCTCCTTGACCGGCTGCAGTTTGGCGAGGTCGGCGTAGTTGAGGGGCGACTTTCGGAGCATGGAGATGACAAAAAGTGCGATTGCGCAACTCCACGCGACCAGCAGGAACCCGTCAATGAGGCTCAACGAATACGCCTGAAGGCGTATTCGGGCAGAGATAAGATCAATCGCACGCTCGCCGGCTAATGGTAGCCCGGAGGACTTACCAAAGAGCCCAGCCGTCATCCCATAAATGTTCGCATCGGTAATCCAGTTGTAACTGCTGACGTGCAGCCCAAGAAGATTGGAGTGCAGCTCCTCACGTACCGCGAGAAAGTGGCCCATGTATATGGCGCCGGCAGTTCCACCAAACAAGCGAACGGTGTGGAAGAATGCAGAAAAGGTCAGGATGTACTGAGGCTTCGACAAGCCCCCTGTGAATACTCCCTGCAGGATGATGCATCCCACCAGCCCTATCAGAGCGAAGGATTGTCCTACGCCGGTGAGCAACTCGGTGCGATAGTAGTTTTCTGCCGCCCACGCACTCGAATAGTGAGCGCATAAGATAGCCGACAGCGCCGTGCATGCGAGCCCGGCGGCGAAGAGCAGCCTGGGATCCAGCCCGCTAAGCATCAAGAGGCCGCCCGTAAGCGCGACGAGCAAGAGCGGAGCAGCGCTCCAGATTATGGCCGGTCCAATCTGATCAGCCTCGAAACCATGGATGGCCAGCGACTGCGGGATCAGGATGATGGTCAAGACGAGAGTGAACCGAAACCAGAACAGCAAGCTTCCCAGCAGCACCGTGTTCCACCGCCAGATATAAGGAAGGGCCACCAGCCAGTTAGGGCCGCGCATTCGTCGTATCAAAGCGCACAGCAGGAAGAATGCGCCGGACCAGAACAGCCCGTTGTAGAGTCCGGAGCGCCACCAATCGAGCCTCTGGCCTTGCTGGAGGGCAGTAAATATCAGGGCCAGTCCCGCACTCAGGTACAGGAACCCGACGAAGCTGGGCGGCGCGGGGCCGTCTTTTTTTCGGGGGGGCGCTGCCGGTATCCCAAGATAGATAAGGACAAACATCACCGGTGCGATGACAGCCGAATTCCAGAACATCCAATGCCAGGAAAGATGGTCGCGGTACCAGCCATAGAGTGATGGCGCCACGTTCACGGCCCCATCGATAGCCGTGGCATAGAACGCCATCGTAATAGGCAGGTATCGCAGAGGAGTTACGCGAAGCGCGAAAGTCATGGTGAGCGGGTAAAAGGTGCCTGATGTCAGTCCTGCGACAATCAACGCCGCAATCAGCAGACTATAACTATGAATGAGCGGCAAGTAAGCACAGGTCGCAGCAAAAATTGCTGACGCAAACAGAAGAACGCGGCGCGGTCCGAGCAGGCCTCCGATGTAGACACTGAAAGGCCCGATAAACATGATGGATGCGTTATAGGCGCTGTCGAGCCACGCGCCGTCATCGTAGCTAATGCCGACGTGACCTTTCAGATCCGCGAGCCCCAGGGTTAACATGCGGCCGGTGAGCGTGACGAGGTTGGCTCCGATGAGGACGCCGATAATTCCCAGCACAGGCCGGCCGGAAATCTTCCAGGGAATCGCGTTAGCCGTCGCTTGTGCAATTTCCAGTGGCGTGGGAGGACGACTTATTGTTGTGGAAGCAGCCATAGATAATATGTCCGGTTATACGAGGATCGAGGGTGTCACTGGTTTACTTTCTCGTGCGGACAATAGCGGTAACCGAGAGTCCCGGACGCAATTCGCTGGACTTGTTGGTATCATCGAGCTCAATTTTTACCGGGATTCTCTGCACCACTTTCGTAAAATTGCCGGTCGCATTGTCGGGGGGCAATAGCGCAAATTGCGATCCACTGGCAGGTGCGATCTCGATGACCTTGCCATGGAAGACCTCCCCCGGGAATTGGTCAACCCGGATCTCGGCCACATCACCAACTCTTACGTTGGTAAGCTGTGTCTCTTTGTAATTCGCCTGCACCCACCGCTTACGGTCGACGAAAGAGATGACCTGCGTCCCGGGAGACACCAACTGACCGGGGCGGACTTGCCGTTCTCCCACGCTCCCATCCCCCGGCGCATAGATCTTTGTATAGCCAAGATTTACCTGCGTGACCACCAGACTTGCTTCTTTGGCGCGAAGATCGGCGGCAAGTTGCACCTCCTGAGACTCGAGGACGATCTTTTGACGCCGCTCCGTTTCAACAGCCAGCTCATTGCTGCGCAACCCGGTCCTGGCCGCGGCCAGATCGGCGTCGCGGCTGGCGAACTGAGCCGCGAGTTGCTGTTCATCGGCAACAGCAGCTTCAAGTTTCTGCTGAGTTGCTGCGTTAGCTTGATGTAGGTTCTCCTGCCGCTTTCTCTCCGAGCGAGCGCGCACCAATTGCGCTTCAACAGCATCCTTGCCGGCCTGCGCTGCAACAATTTGAGCTTTAGCCTCGTCGACTCCGGCAAGCGCCCTATCGATGCGAGCGTCTTCGAGCTGACGCTGGCGAAGGTTGTCCTCGATAGCAGCCCTTGCCGCCTCCACAGCCGCATTCGCCTGGGAAACCTGCGCCTGATAATCGCTGTCCTCAAGTTCAACGATGAGCTCTCCCTTGTGTACCTGCTGATAGTCGGAAACGGCTACATTTTGAACGATTCCGGCCACCTTCGTACTGAGAGGGGTAAGATCGCCGCGAACATAAGCATCGTCGGTAGCTTGTTCAACATGGCCACCTTCCCAGGAATTCCAGTTCCGGGTTACGGCAACCAGGACAGCCAGAGCAAGAAGTACGACGAACACCGGCGTGACGTATTTCAGCCAACGTGATGAGGCCGCAGGCGGCGTTACCGGGGGTTGTGCCTTCGGCGGCTCATTGGTTGCGGGACTCGCTGCTTCTACCGCCATGTTTCACCTCCATCGCTTTCAGGTAAAAGAAGTTCTCCGGTGCTTGTTTTACTGTGCGTTGCTGACGTCATACGATTTTCCCGAGAATTCTACCGCTTCCGCAAGGAAAAGGCTTTGCCGGTCATGCTGCCGCATCGCGGACTCGTGCATGACTCACCCCTGCACGGGGAGTGCCACAGTTTTGAATCCTCAGCTTTAAGTCGACGAAATCGTGGGAAAACGGCTGCGAGGTAGCGCCCGTGATTATCTCGACTGGAAATTCCTGCTTCAGCCGCGGGATATTTCCGGCCATTGCGTTGTTGGTTTGAGCTTTTAACAACCATAGGAGTGGAAAGCGCGGTATTAGTGCGTGCAACTAACAGGTTCAAAATCATCGACGGCCGCCAAACGCTAGAGTGGCAAGCTGCTGCAGTCTCCAGTGACGGTACGAGGAATCCACGTGTCGAGGCGCGGAAACAGTTGCGGAAGTACAAATCATCCGCGATGAAAGGCGATTGGGGTGTGAGCCGAGGAATTTGACGCGTTATTGACATGTCACGGGTTCGACTGCAGGCTGATCTCCCAATTCCGAGAAATCTCTTCGTGAATCCCCGGTTTCAATCGCTTATCGGAATAACCAACCGGCCTTAAGAGTGGCACGAGTCTTGCACTCTCCTCGGTCGAAACAACAACCGCGATCAACAATGTCCGCGCGGCACAACAAATTTCTCGAGTTGTTCTCCTTTACCCGGCGTTGACAGCGGCCTTTGGCGGTGTATGCAAACTGTGACTACATTATTCGATCGAGGCAGGAAGCGCAGAAAGTGCAGTCGGCTCGCGCTTGCTTCGGTCGTCGCCCTCGGGATTTGCTGTGCGCTTCCTCTCCAGGTCAATGCTCAGTCCGTCCCCCCGCTATCGATGGCGGAGGCTATTCAACTGGCGCTGGCGCACAACCGATCGATCCAAATGGCTGCTGTCGATGTGAAACGCGCTGACGCGGAAATCAAAGCCGCATCAACCCGGCGGTTTACCGAGCTTTGTTGTATTCGCAGAGGGAGGAAAGTCGCTGTTACAGCCTTATCTCTATTTCCAGGCAGGGGCATTGGGTCTTGCCGACGGCACGCCGATCCCTTCGCAAAACACGAAGCTCTCCTCGGGACCGGCACCGACAGCGTTTGCCCTTGTACAGGTGCTCGAACCGTTGACGCAACAATATCAGTTGAGCCTCCAGGCGAAGGAGCTAAAGGTAGGACGCGAGATCAGTAACCAGCATCTCCGTGCGTCCGCGCAGGAGGTCGTCCAGCAGGTACAGCACTCTACTGTCAGATTGTAGAGGATGAAAGCGCATTGAAGTCAGCGCAGGCAAATATCGACCTTTATGCGGAGCTTGAGCGGGTTACCAAAATCTACGTGGCTGAGAAAACAGCGCAGGCATCGGATTTGCTTGACGTTCAGGCGCGCCTCCTGCATGCGGGATATGAACGGACCTCCGCGTCCGATACGCTGGCAACACACGAGGAAGAGCTGAACGATCTGTTAGGGCGGCCGGTCGAATCAGAGCTGACACTCGATCCTGACATTACCCTCGATATGGTAGTGTTGCAAGTTTCAAATGCAGACAAGTTTGTCGACGAGCGTCTGTCGTGCGTTCTTAGGCTGCGAAGTTGAAAAGACTGTCGATGAACTGAATCTGCCGAAGAAGATCATCTCCTGCCACCCATCGAACTTGCCCCTTGCGGATCATGTGGACGGCTTCGTAGCCTTGAATCGTTCGCCAAGCCGCCCGGAATTCTCGGAAGCCCTGCTTGGCGTTCATGCGACGTTTGATGGCTCGATGATCCTGTTCGAGAATGTTGTTCAAGTACTGCACGGGTCGGTGTCGACAACAGTTGCGCAGCGCCCCTTCCTTCTTACTGTCGGGGATCGCGGAGCTGTATATCGGTGCCAGGTCGGTGTTGATCCCTCGAGGTTGGCGATGGGATCGATCGCCGAGCGCCTTGCGAAACAGGCGCTTGGCAGCGTCGGCGTCACGGAACGCTGACAGCAAGAAATCGATGGTGGCGCCCTTTGAAATCAATGGCCCCATACGAGTAGCACCAGCGACCCTTCACGCGAAGGTAGGTTTCGTCCACTCGCTAAGACTTGTTGGTCGGCTTGAGATGCCTTCGCAGTCGCTGCTCCAACTCCGGGCCGTAATACTGCACCCAGCGCCAGACCGTTGTGTGATCGACATGGAGAGCGCGCTCCTCCAGTAGCTCCTCAACATCGCGCAGCGAGAGAGAATAGCGAAGATACCACCGGACCGCACAAACTATGAGGCCGGCTTCGGTCTGCCGCCATTTGAAGATCGCGGGTCGGGTTATCATTTCGCGATTCCTTCACGTCACCAGCCAGCAACCCTGAAAGTTGCAACACATCCGAGAAGCATGAGTTCATGGGGATCTCCTGATCCTGATGACAAAGATTCAGGCATCGTGCAGAGCTGCATGTGAGAACTCTGTCAGGCGATGAGTAGATTCCCGCCGACGGCACCGGCATCGCTCCGTTGCCAGTCGGCGGGCATTTGCGTGTATTAGAGTGCTTGGATCTGGACGGGCTCGCTTGGTGTCCCGGCAACGGACGGAGCGATTACCAGATAGAAGCGCTTGTCGGGCGCCGCGCTCACGCCCGGTGTCACTACCTGGCGAATCGGCCCTAGGGCGTTGACGATCGCTGCACCTGCCGGGTTTGTCATAAAGTTGGCAAGCGGCTCGAGCGCACCGCTGCCATCCGGATTGTTGGAAAGGGCCAACACATAAGGTTGTCTCGGTTGCAGATCTGTAACGGAGGCCTGCAGAACCTGCAACAATCCTTGATCGAATAAGGCTACGGTCGTTGGTGCGCTTGCGGTGTCGCCGGGCTTTGCCGCTCCCACCGGCACCAGAGTCAAATGCGCAGCCTGGCCTGCCACGCCTAGCGGTTGCGTGTTCTGGGTCCCGTCGCCAACGGGAACGGCGTTTGGCACGTAAGTAACGGCCTGAGGCGCCTGACCGATGGGCACGGTGGCGATCACTTTATTGGTGATCGTATCGATCGCAGTCATAGCGTCGGCATTCTCGAGGCCCACATAGATGCGCGTACCATCTCCCGATGGCCAGAGGCCGTGCGGCAAGTTTCCGACGGGAATTGTCGCAACCTGCGAGAAGTCGTCAGTGCGGAATACCTTCACCTGATTTAGACCGCCAATGGTTACATACGCGAACGTGCCCTTAGCGTTATGCACGATGTTCACGTGATTCGTGATCGGTCCGGTATTAAGGACTTTGAGAACCGAGAACGGCGGTTGTGCATCGAACACTTCGGTCTTGCCAACGTCCTTGAGCGTGAACCACACCTGTTTGCCGTCCGGTGTAGCTGCGATGTCCGGGCAGAATGGACTTGCCTGCTTGACCCTACCGACGATAGTGTGGTCCGCCACCGAAATAACGTCGGTCTCTGGATTAAACGACGAGCAGACGTACCCATATTTGCCATCGGGCGAGAAGATTTGCATACCGGGACCAGCTGGAAGCGTGATCCGCGTCTTTTCCTGATACGTCTGGCCGTCGAGCACGTCGACATAGTTTTCGCCGCGCACCGTCACCCATACTTCCTTGCCGTCCTGCGTGAAAAACGCCTCGTGCGGTGATCGGCCGACATACGTGACGTGCTTGACGGTGTTTGTCTCAGTATCTATAAATGACACCGAATTCGAGCCGACCGAGACCACGGCCAGAGTGCGGTGATCGGGCGAGTAGCCCATGCCATGAACGAGCAGTTGGCCGCGATATAAAGGGCTAAGATTTGCCGGCGCCGGGGCACCCAGTCGGATCACACCGACCAGGTGGTTGTCGGCAGGGTCAATAATGGAAACCGTATTAGAGAATTGGTCGGACGAGTACACGCGGTCGTGGTGGCTGATCGGAATGTCCGGAGCAGACAACGACCCCGGTGCTTGGCTTGCCCATGTGAGTGACGCGCAACCTAGCGTGGCAGCGGCGAGTGCGGTGCCGAAAACAGAAGTGAATTTCATTTGAGCTCCTTGTTTAGGTTCAATGTGTTTTGAAGTGGCGCCGGATTGGCCGGCACGCGGGTGATATCCGATGGGTGCTGCTGATCTAGTGCCGGTGCCGAAGGCGGCAAGGGCTGACCGAGCGCGAGGTGCATCGCGACGATTTCCTGCTGCTGCTCGACCACAATCTCCTGCGCAATCCGGCGTAACTGCTCGTTGTGTCCGTAGCGCAGTTCGGCTTGCGCCATGTCGATGGCGCCTTGATGGTGCGGCACCATCATCGCAACAAAATCTTCATCGACATTGCCACGGGGCTTGACCGACATGTCGTCCATCATCTTTGTCATCGCGGTGTTGTTCTCGGCGAGAAATCGCGCTTCATCGTTTCCGCTTAGGGCCGCCCCCGCTGCAAATGCAGAAGCCGCCACAGTCAAAGCGATTAGTGCACCTGCCGCAAGCGATGAACGCCTAATTGCATGTAAATTCAACGGCATAATTCCAGTCTCCTGTACTCGGCGGCTTGATCCGTGGGTCAGCACGCTACTCGTTATGAAGTGGCGCCTGGAGGGCACCATATCCAGAAGGGCTCACTAATTTCCGGCGCGAACAGCCTCAAGCGGCACGCTATTGTTCGACGCCAGCTGGTGTTCAGCCAATGCAGTTTGCTTCTCGTGTTTGCGCGGTAGTACCTCCATGCCGGAGGTGTCGCCGGTCACGGTCAGCGATGCGAGAAAAGCAACATCGCCGTATTCGTGGAAGGTGACCTCGCCTTGGTTGGCCGGTGTGAGAGTTTCAGTAGGAATGTATCCGATATACGCTGAGCGTGTGTAATCCGCGTCTCGAACTAGCAGCCAGTCGGAGTTCGCCAGCGGTTCGGTTACTATATACGATCCGGCCGGCATATATTGATTGCCGACATAGAATGGAAACGAAGTTGTGAACGTCAGACCGTTGGGGATCTGGGCGTAGAGCGGCGCTGCGGCCAATGCGCCGAGGATAATGAGCTTGGTCATCGCTTTGCATAGAGTTTTCATAAGAGTCTCCTTAATTGAAATGAGATTGAGGTTCGGGCCGGCTCGCCTGTTGCAGGACTTTTGACTCGGGGGCGGTCGAGCCCTTCGGTAATTGAGTGGCGTTCGAGGCCAGGTTTATTCCATGCGAGTTAGGGAATTTCAGGATGCGAGCCTCCAATGTTCAACCCGACCGCCTTGTTGCCGTCCGAAGGGAGACAGCGCGGCCAGAGCATCGTTAGTGAGGGCCTCAATTTGCCGCGCATATTCAAAGCAGGGTTCTGCCCGTTGGCGTCAGGTTTACATCGCGTCCAATCCGATCAAAGAACGCAATGCCAAGGCTTTCTTCCAGCAGAGGGCATTTGCGCAGCCGCGGTCAAAGTATCCAGTAGAACGGGTAGCGTTCATTTGAGGTTCATTGAGTTGCTCCTTCTATAGGTGCCGCGACGATCTATACGTGCCGCGACGATCTCCATACGACTCGTCTTTGCTGTCAATGAAGTGTCGAGTGAGAGCCGCTTTATTCCCTCAGCGCCGGAAACTCTTCGCTTTTCTTTGCGAAATCTTCGGAGTGTCTAACTCGTTTTCTGGAGATAGCGAGTCAACCCATGAGACATCAGAGAGTTAGGTCCCGGAGGTATGTTTCCGGGGAAAAAGTAAGGGGTATTTGGAATAAAACGGAGGGAAGGACACACTCTATTGGTGACAGCCGAGCAGGCAGTCGAATGAGGGTTTACCGTGCAGATCAGTGACGAGATGTTCAACGATTGGGTGAAGCAGCACCAGAGACTCCTCTTCGGAATCGCCTACTGGTGGACTGGCTCGCGGACGGACGCAGAAGAATTGACCCAGGAGGCTTTCCTGCAGGCCTATCGTTCTCGTTCTAGTCTTCGCGATGTGGAACTTGTAAAAGGATGGCTTGTCGGCATCTTAAGACACTGTCATAGCCAGACGCGGCGGCGAACGAAATCGAGGGCTGAAGTTTCCTTCGATGAGATGCTCAATGAGCCGGAGAGTCGGCCGACTCTCAGCGCTGATGCTATTGCCCTCCATCAATCTCTGGACAAGCTCGAGGAAAGGCATCGTCTTCCGGTTGTGCTGTTCTACTTCCAGGATCTCTCCTATCGGGAGATCGCCGAAGCGCTAAAACTGCCGATTGGAACGGTCATGTCCAGACTCGCCCGCGCAAGGCAACAACTGCATGAGTTGATGAGGGCACCCACGAAATTAGTTCTGATGAAGAAGGCGGCATCACTATGAGTTGCGAACTTTACCAATCGGAGATGTACGCGTGGCGGCCTGGCGATGATGTTCCCGGCTCCAAGCCACTCCTTGACCATCTCGCAACCTGCCCCGAATGCGCGCAGTGGTTCGCGCACTTTAGCGCGCACGATGAGAGGATTCGTCAGGCTTTTTCAGAGGTCCCAGAGAGCCCCTCGCTGGAGGCGAAAATCTTCGAGGGCCTGGCCTATGAGCGTCTCCAAAAGGCGCCTCGGAAGGCTACCTGGAGGAATTGGTTTCTGCTACCCATTGCGGCGTCTCTTCTCCTCGGCGTCACGCTCGGGCTCGGCCCCTGGCTCCAGGAAGCACGCCTGAGCAGACAGGTAGCGACTCTTATCACCCACCCTCCCGCTGCGGAGATCAACAGCACCGATCAAAAGCAGCTCCTCGCCTGGAGCGCAGGCGCTCTGTCGGGAAATGCGGGGCTGCCTCCCGAGCTGAGCAGAGTAGAGTATCGCGCCGCAAGCTCACTCAAGGTCGACAGCCACAAAGCTGTCCTGCTCAAGATGAAGAACGAGGAACGTGCCAGCCTGCTGATTATCGATGCACGACTCACCGCGGAGAACACGATTAAATCCTTCCACGAGACAGCGGGCAGCGATAGTCGCTGGTCCGATGGACGAAGGACCTACGTGCTCCTCTTTCAAGGGAGCGAGCAGGATATGCACGCCTACATGACCCGAATGGGCATCGTTACATAGAACTGCAGATTCGATTCGTTGACATTGGTGCCCACCGATAGAAATCGGGCGTCCCGGGCTTTGTGCGGCCACGACAACCCAGCGGAGCCGCGCAATGGCCGGTCTCGCCTCTAAAAAATCACCCTGTTCAGGGGAAAGGAATCCCATGCGCTCCAAGCGCCTAAGCATCCTCGTGCCTTGTCTGCTGATCGCAATCGTTCTGGCATTCATTTCTCTCCACGCTCATCATCGACATGAAAGAGTTGCTGATGAGACGCCACCGCCGCCAACCGTCGCCGTGGTTGCAGCGCACGTGGGCACGATTGCGAATCGGCTTTCCGTCGCCGGCGTTTTCCAGCCCTTTCAGGATGTCGATGTGCACGGCAAGGTCTCGGGTTACATCCGGCATATCTATGTCGATATTGGCGACCGAGTGCACGAGGGCCAGACGCTGGCTGTGCTGGAGGTGCCGGAGCTGGATGCCGAAGTTGCGGGAGCACAAGCCGGCATCACCCAAACGCAACAGAACGTCGAGCGGCTGAAGAACGAGGTCACACGAGAAGAGGCGAACTACGCCGCTACGCATGCAAACTATGTTCGCCTGAAACAAGCTTCCGATCAGCAGCCGGGACTGGTGGCAGCGCAGGAGGTGGACGACGCCCTGGCGCGTGACCGCTCGGCCGCGGCACAAGTGGACGCCGCGAAGTCTGCGGTAGCCGCCGCGCAGGGGCAGCTCGGCGTATCGCGCGCCAACAACCTGCGTGTGAGCAGTCTCGTCCATTACGCCACGATCACCGCGCCCTTTAGTGGCGAAGTGACCATGCGCTACGCCGATACAGGCTCTCTCATCCCGGCAGGAACGTCGGAAAATGGCGCTCAGGCCGTCGTTCGCCTCGCCCAAAGCGATGTGCTCCGCCTGCGTATGCCCATCCCGGAGCAGGACGTCCCACTGCTGCATGTCGGATCGATGGTAACGATTCACGTCCAGGCGACAGGGCAACGGTTTCCAGGTTCGGTGATTCGCTTCAGTCGGGATGTTTCGAATGCAACCCGGACCATGCTTGCCGAGGTCGATGTCCCGAATCCCGATCTGACACTCACACCGGGGATGTACGCCGACGTTACCTTCGCCTTGCAGCAAAAGACTGGCGCTCTGATCGTACCGGCGTCCGGCATCATCCAGGGCGATCAACCGTCCGTGATGCTGGTCGATAGCAGTAACCGTGTTCTGCGAAGGTCCGTTGTGCTCGGAATAGCTGGCGCAAATGAGCAGGAGATCACAGGAGGTCTTAGCGACGGAGACCGAGTCATCATTGGGGAATTGTCCACGTTGCAACCCGGCGAGAAGGTTACGCCGCAGGACGCCTCAACCGACCTCGTTACCTACCAGCAGATACATAAGGGAGACAAGTAGTTATGTCGTCGTTTGCGATTCGATATCCATTTTTCATTCTGATGGCGTGCCTGATTGTAGTCGTTGTTGGCGTGGCAGCTATTGGGGGGATGCCTGTCGATCTCTTTCCCCCGGTCAAGATTCCGGTCGTTGTCGTTGCAACGTTCTACGCGGGCATGCCGCCGCAACAGATCGAGTCCGATATTACGGACAGCGATGAGAGGTTCTTCACCCTGGGCAGCAACATCGATCACATCGAATCACGGTCGCTGGCCGGTGTCAGCCTGATCAAGATTTACTTTCATCCTGGCACGGATCCCAACGCGGCGGTGAGCAGCATCTCGAACCTTGCATTGGCCAACCTGCGGCGGTTGCCGCCTGGAACGCTGCCGCCGGTCGTGCTGAGCTTCGACGCGGCGAATCTTCCGGTGTGCCTCATCACTCTCAAGGGCGCCGGAATGAACCAAACCCAGTTGAAGGACCTGGCGCAGTTCAGCGTGCGCAACCAGGTCGCAAACGTACCGGGCGCGTCTGTCCCGCAGCCCTATGGCGGAACCTATCGGCAGATCATGGTCTATGTCGATCCTCTCAAACTGCAAGCGTCGCAGATGAGCGTGACCGATGTGGTGCATGCCATCAACGATTCGAACCTCATTCTGCCCGCCGGCGACGTCCGCATCGGACCCAAAGACTACAACATTTACGCAAACAGCCAGGTGCCTACGCCAAACGATGTCAACGGCATTCCGCTGCGCACTGTAGGCAATTCCTCGATCCTCGTCGGAGATATCGGACATGCCGTGGACGGAGGTCAGTTGCAGACCAACATCGTTCGCGTAGACGGTCAGCATTCTGTCTATATCCCGATCCTCAAACAGGGCGGCGATTCCAATACGATCACCATCGTCAATGGCGTCCGCAAGGCCACAGCCCATTTGCTCGACATCCCGGAGGCCCTGAAAACGAGCGTCGTCTTCGACCAATCGGTCTTCGTTAAGACGGCGATCAAGAACGTCATCAGCGAGGGCGCCATCGGCCTTTGTCTTACAGGCCTGATGATTCTTCTCTTTCTCGGGAATGGCCGGGCGACGGTCGCGGTGATGCTGTCAATCCCGATCTCCTGTATCGCAACCTTTCTGATCCTGGATGCGTTTGGAGATTCCATCAATACGATGGTGCTCGGCGGCATGGCGCTGGCGCTGTCACGCCTCATCGACAACTCTGTCGTCGTACTTGAGAACATCTTTCGACATTTCGAGATGGGTTCAGACAGTGTCGAGGCTGCAAAGAAAGGCGGGAAAGAGGTCCAGTTGGCCGTTCTGGCGGCAACCTGCAGCACGGCCATCGTATTCTTCCCGGTGGCTCTACTCACAGGCGTGAGCAAATATCTCTTTACAGCGCTCGCCCTCGCGGTGGTCATCGCATTGTTTTGCTCCTACTTCGTGGCGATGACAGTAGTACCGCTCTTCTGCTCTCGGTTCATCAAACACACCGGTCACGGCAACGAGCATGAAGCCGCTCAAAAAGACGATCCTGCACGCGTGCGGTCATCCGTTGAGCAAGCAATATGGGATGACCGTTCCATCTCAGACTCCGAGCGTATAAGAGGACTCGCACGACTCGCGCATGCGAAGAAAGGGACGGTGCCGGAGCACATGCGTGGTGGGCATGGGCAAAAGAACATCTTCGCGAAGATTGTCTACTACTTCAACCAAGGGTTCGCCTTGCTGCAAGAGCGCTATGACAACGCGATCCATTACTGCTTAGGCAGACCTGGTTTGGTCGTAATCGCATTTTCCGCCTTCGTCATCCTCAGCTTTAACTTGTCCCCGTTTCTGGGTCAGGCCTACTTTCCGCGCACCGATCCAGGCCAGTTTGTCATTAGCGTGAAAGCGCCAAGTGGCACCCGGATTGAGCTCACCGACCAGTACATCGCCCATGTCGAAGACGATGTCCGGAAAGTGGTCGCGCCGAAAGACCTGAACATGATCGTTTCAAACATCGGTGTAACGCCCGATCTGTCGGCGATCTATACGCCGAATTCGGGTATGCATACCGCTTTTGTCCAGGTGAGTCTGAAGGAGGATCACACCCTGAGCAGTTTTGTTTATATGGAACGCGTCCGGGCCAAATTGGCCGCCGACCTGCCCGAGATCCAAACCTACTTCCAGACTGGCGGTCTCGTCGATTCGATCGTCAATCAGGGTCTGCCGGCGCCGTTTGACATCCAGGTCAGCAGCAACGACATGGACAGGGGATACGCGGTAGCGCAGCAACTTGCCCAGCGCTTACGGGCAGTGCATGGCGTTAGCGATGTCTTGATTCCGCAGGACGTCGACTACCCCGGTCTTGCCCTCAACATCAACCGTGAACAAGCCAGCCTCGAAGGTCTGACGCCCAAGAATATTGTCGATAACGTGATCACGGCCATGACGTCGAACGGCGTGGTCGATCCTAGCTACTGGATCGACCCGAAGACCGGAAACAATTACCTGCTGACCGTCCAATACCCTGACACGCAGGTTCAAACCCTGAAGGACTTCAAGGAGATCCCGCTTCGATCCGCGGACGGCAAGAATACAACCCCACTCGAAACGGTCGCCTCGATCAAAGCCATCAATACGCCGACTGAGGTTGATCACTACCAGCTTCGCCGCGTGTTCGACGTCTACGTGATGCCCAAGGCGGAGGACCTCAACAGCATCAGCAAGCAGGTCAGTCAGATCGTCAACGACACCAATCCCCCGCATGGAACGATTCTGACAATTCGCGGCTCGGTCAATAACATGCACGACTCGTTCAAGTCTTTCGCTATCGGCCTCGTTCTCTCCATCGTGCTGGTTTTCCTGATCCTGATGGCGCAATTCGCCTCGTTCGTCGACCCCTTCATCATCCTCCTAGCCATCCCTCCGGGAATCGCCGGCGTGATCCTCTTCCTGCTGACCACGCATACCTCGCTGAACATCATGAGCCTCATGGGGGTGCTGATGATGACCGGCATCGTGGTTTCGGACAGCATCCTGATCGTTGAGTTCACCGGCCAACTTCGCGCGCAGGGACTCAAGCTTGAGGAAGCCATCATCACCGCCTGCAAAGTGCGTTTGCGTCCCATCCTGATGACCACGCTCGCTACTGTGCTTGGCTTGATCCCCATGGCTCTCGCGCTTGAGGCAGGCAGTGAGCAGTATGCCCCTTTGGCACGAGCCATTCTTGGAGGTCTCACGGTTTCGGGTACCGTGACGGTGTTTCTGGTGCCAAGCGCGTACCTGTTGATCCACCGCCGCATCGAATCGCGCCGGGTGGCGCTCACTCAAGAGGCGCTCACTCAAGAGGCAACGGCATGAAGCGGATAGTCCTGACTCTTTCACTGGCTTGCTCGTTTGCGGCATGCGCGCAGACCTCAATCCCTATGGCACCCGTCCCCCAGGCGCCCTCGACACCAGCTCAGGCTTCTCCGCTGAAGCCGGATGGTCAAGCAACACCCATTACCCGCGTTGACGCCGAGCGAATGGCGCTCAAGAACAACCCCCGCATCACGGCGAGTCATCTTCTTGCCCTTGCAGCCGGCCAGGTGACCAGAGAGACCCGCTCGAACGAACTGCCGCAGATCAACGGCAACATCACCGCAGTCAAGGCGGAAGATGGAGGCCGTATTGGCTCGGGGGAACTCAATTCTTCGCGTCTCTACACGCATGCCGGCACTGGGGGCACATTGTCGCAACTGCTCACGGACTTCGGCCACACGAGAAACCTCGTTGCCAATAGCCGCCTGCAGGCAAAGGCCCAGCAACAGAATGCTCTTGCTACGGAGCAGGACGTCCTGATCGCAACCGACCAGGCGTTCTACCGCTTGCTGGATGCGCAATCCCTCCTCGACGTTTCCGTTGCCACAGTGAAGGCAAGAGGTGACGTCCAAACCCTGACGCAGGCACTGACGAAGAGGGCCCTTAAGAGTGACCTTGATCTGAATATCTCCTCCGCTGATCTTTCACAAGCACAGCTGCTCCAACTCGATGCCGAAAACTCGGTCGCTTCGGCCAGAGCCGCGTTAGCCGAGCTTCTCGCCGCTCCCCCTGAAACGCAATACCGCGCAGTCGATGATGGCAGCACCGCACCTCCGCTGCCCCCTGACGGCTCCTCGGCACTCATCAAAGAGGCTCAGGCGCAGAGACCGGATCTGCAGGCGCTACGCCTCGGTACCCAGGCCGACCAGAAGTTCGCTCGTGCGCAGGAGTTGCAACGCCTGCCCAGCATCTCTGCGCTCGCTATCGGTGGCGTCACCCCCCTAAGACCCGACGGCGGAATCTTTACACCAAACTGGTACGGCGCGGTGGGCGTGAATCTGACACTGCCTGTCTTCACGGGATTTCGCATCAACGCGCAGGCGCAGGAAGCTCGTCTCCGAGAAAGAGCGTCGGAGAAGCAAGCCCAGGAACTTTCAGACGCCATCGCACGCGACGTTCGCATCGCAACGTTATCAGCGCAGACAGCCTTCCGGCGGATCGGAGTCGCTGAGGCTTTTCAAAACCAGACGACTCAGGCTCTGAGCCTTGCTCAGACGCGGTACAAATTGGGCCTCAGTTCGATTGTGGAACTGAGCCAGGCACAGCTGCAAAGCACCCAAGCCACCGTGGAAGCCGTCAATGCCCGGTTCGATTACCTTCTTGCATTGAGGTCACTCGACTACGCCCGAGGTCAACTTGCCCCATGAGTGCAAGCCTTCTGATCGTTGATGCCCGTTTGACGCAACAGAATGGATTTCATTCGATGCACGAGACGTCGGGCAGCGCGAGCCTTTGGTGGGCATCGACACGTAATCTCCGAAAAAACACTGAGTGCTTGGAATATTTCACTCCTTCCTCGCCACTTTACGTATAGAAGCAAAAAATATCAGGTGCCCACAAGCTGTAACTAACATAGGATCGTTACTTTTGCGCATCGGCATTCTGGTTGAGTGCAACTTACAAAAGAAGCAGTCACTACAGAATGTGAATAACATCAGGAGATTCGTATGCATAAATTTGGAAAGATCGTTGTGACGATGGGAATGCTGTCGCTGCTGTCGGTAATCCCGCTCGCGGCACAGGTCGGCAATATTTTCGTCAATCGTGTCGTCTTTACAGCACCCTTCCCTTTTTACGTAGGCAATGTCAAGTGGCCTGCAGGCTCTTATGTAATTACCGAACCGGACATAAGTGCCAAGATAGTACTAATCCGGAATAGTGCCGGCACGAAGGGAGAGTTGATTAGCTTCATACCCACGACATCCTTGGATCCCCAAAGGGAGACAGATGTCACCTTCCAACGATATGGAGATACCGGCTATCTGCAGACATTGTCGGTTGAAGGTGAAACTGACGGGATAGAATTCCCCCGGACCAAAGCCGAAGCAAAGGCCGAAACTATGGCCGAGAACGCGAACAGGAACACGAAGGTTGTGGAGCAGGCTATGCTTGTCAGCGGCAGGTAGAACCAGTTGGCATAGTTCGATTGATGAGGAACGAAAGCATGTCAGACAAAGAGCAGCAACTACTCAGCCGCCGGAAGTTCATTGAAGGCAGTTCGGCAGCGCTGATCGCAGCAGCCGGGCTAAGGGATGCTTCGGCACAGCAGGCGAATGTGCCGCGTTCGCCAGACCATCATCTCCCGAATGAATCGGAGCCAGGACCGAACAATACCGCTTTGGATCAAGAAAATCCTGATTCGGATTGGGCTCCGGCCACGGATGAAGGCGGGCAGCCGCCGTTCAAGTACTCCTTCTCTCTATCTCACAAGCGCCTTGAGCAAGGTGGATGGACGCGGCAGGTGACAGTGCGCGACCTCCCTATCTCGAAGAAGATGGCTGGGGTTCAAATGCGTCTGATCAAGGGCGGCGTCCGCGAACTGCACTGGCACGTGGGTGCTGAGTGGGCCTTGATGCTTTATGGACTGCCCGCATCACGGCGGTTGACCAGCATGGACGCAGCCATGTCAGCGACGTGAAGGAAGGCGATCTCTGGCTCTTTCCGGGCGGAATTCCGCACTCAATTCAAGGGCTTGGCCCTGATGGCTGCCGTTTCCTGCTTGTCTTTGACGACGGAAACTTCAACGAGTTCGGAACCTTCCTCCTCACGGACTGGGTAACACACACACACCTCCGGAGGTGTTGGCGAAAAACTTCGACGTTCCTGAAAGCACTTTTGCCAATGTGCCGAAGAAAGAGCTTTTCATCTTCGAGCGGCCACTCCCGGGACCTCTTGAAGAAGAACAGAAGCAGAGTCAGGAGGGCACAGGTCCGGTGCCGAACAGCTTTGCCTTCTGTCCGAGCCAGATGCAGCCGACGAAGGTATCCAAAGGGGGCGAGGTGAAGATTGTTGATCGCAATAATTTTCCGGCAATCAACATTGCGGCTGCTATCGTGACGCTAAAATCAGGCGGCTTGCGCGAACTGCACTGGCACCCGAACGAAGACGAGTGGCAGTACTACGTAAGGGGCAAGGGGCGCATGACGGTGTTTGCCGCCCAGCGCACATGCCAGGACAATGGACTTTGAGGAAGGCGATGTGGGCTACACCGACAAGTCGATGCCGCACTACATCGAAAACACAGGCGACGCAGACCTTGTTTCATTGAGGTGTTCCCAACCCCATACTACGAGGACATCTCCCTAGCGGAGTGGATGGCCCACACTCCTTCCCGTCTGGTCGATCAGCACCTGGGGGTTGGCGAAGGCATGCTCGCGAAAATTTCAAAGAAGGAAATGGTTATCATTCCCGAGTATCTTCCAAGAGTTGGCTAGGGTGATGGTAATCGTCGCAGCTGGTATGGTCGGCGTCGCCAGTATTGGCGCTATTGCCGTCTTGAAGCATTTGATTCCCACGTTAACCTAACTCTAGGTGTAAGCCGAACCCTGAGATCATTTTCGCCAAAACGGAGTTCATATGACAGCTGAATCCTTCGAAAGTGAACCCGAGTCGGAACTGGCATATTGGAAGTGCCGCGTAGAAAATCCGGAAATCGTCGTGTGCGAACTGCTCGCGAAGAACGAACGACTAAGAAGAGAACTTCAGATGTCAGTCTGGCCGCGCTCTGGCTAGGCAAGCGCACCGATGGCTCCCAAAAGGGCTAATCGAGACTGGCTGACCTGCGTCCGTGGGCACGGTAATCCCGAGAAGATGATCTCTTGGTGCCCGCTTATCATCCCCTCTCTTGGAAAACCAGTTCCTCAGCTACCGTACGTCCAACGATGCCTATTTCGTCCGCTCGCATTATGCGGGGTGCCCACCAGAGTTGACCGCGTCCGTTTCGGCTCTCGGTAGCAGGAGTTGTAACTCGGCCTCTATAAATACCTAGCTGGCGCCAGATAGCGCCAGGACCGGTGCACGAGCGGGAAGTGATCTTGACATCTGTCTTAAATCGAGACTATATTGCGGTCACATTTGGGTGCACGCTGGTTCTCGTACTTATGCTAACGGCATCCTTCCGAACGATTAAACCGGGTGATTTTTTTAGGTGTACGCGCTAAGACTTCTACTCGACCACCCGCTTTTCCCAAACAACTGAACTGTTGAACCGCAGGGGAAGGAGCCGTCTTCGCGGAGGTCCCACTGCGCCTCCCCAGAGCGACGACGCCCGTGTCTCTCATAACAGAGGAGGAACACCTATGCGTCTGAAAAAAACACTGTCGGTAGCTTCTACGGTTTGTTTGATAGCCCTCGGATACGCCGTGATCACTCACGGTCAACAAGATTCATCGCCAAGGGTTTACAACCCGTATCCACCTGGGATCCTTCCCCCCGATTTGGATTCGGAGATACGAAGGGTCCTCCGAGAGGTCGACATCATCGAACTTAGAGCTATTGAAAGGTGGCACTCGCTACCGCCGCCGACACGATTGGAGATGCGCCCAGGCCCGAATCCCCCCGTCCTTAAGGGTACCGGAACTGAATCAATCGAAACACTCGGTGAGCTTATGCTTTTCGACAGGAACATGTCGCCCCGCCGAAATCAAGCGTGCACGTCTTGCCACATGCCGTACGCCGGTTGGAGCGGACCGATTCCGTCAGTGAACCTGACGATCATTGCCTATCCCGGAACGGCTCACTTTCGAGCCGGCAAGCGGACGCCGCAGCGACACTCGTATGCACCGTTCTTCCCTGTGCTGCAATACAACCAGGAACAGCAACTATTCTTTGGCGGGAATTTCTGGGATTCACGCGCGACCGGATATAGGCTACGGAATCCCGACGCCGAACAGGCACAGGGTCCTCCAGTTGATACTCAAGAAATGGGCTTCCCTGATACTGCTTGCGTGGCGTTTCGGCTTTCGCAGGCTGTGTACAGACCTCTCTTCGAACTGATGTGGGGCAAAGACTCCCTCGATATCAGGTTCCCAGACGATACTGAGAAGATCTGCGCAACCCCAGGAGGGGCGGCGGTGTTCGGCGGAGACCCCGAACCGATCAAGTTGACACGGGAAGAGCGCACAAAGGCAAACACGGTTTATGACCAATGGGGTCTATCGATTGACGCATACGAGCAGTCCGTGCAGGTCAGCAATTTCACGTCGAAGTTCGACGCATTCCTGAAGGGCAACTATACGATGACTGCAGACGAGATGGCTGGCTACAAACTATTCAACGGCAAAGGCAACTGCAACTCATGTCATGTCGACGGAAGGGGGACGACTCTGCAGTCAGGTCAGGTGGACACCAGCACAACCGCGACGGCGAATCCTCCTCTATTTACCTGCTTCGGCTCCGCCAATGAGGGTCTGCCTCTGAATCCAAGGGATGCTTTCTATTATCAGACCACGCCGGATTCCTTTGGATTCATCGGGAATCCTTATGGTCTCGGCTACAGAGATTTGGGAATGGGAACTTTCCTCCGAAGTGGTTTCGGCTCCGGCCCCAACCCAAACCGGAACTGGATACCATTTGCGCCAAGTGTTGACGGCCAATTTCAAGTGGCCACGGTGCGCAATGTGGCAATGACACCACGGCAGTGTCCCACCACCGAAGCTGGCACCGGGACACCTTACTTCCAGAAAGCGTTCTTTCACAACGGCTACATCAAGAGCTTGAAGCAGCTCGTACATTTCTACAACACGCGCGACACTAGCTATGCCTACCCGGTCACTTCTGGACACTGCCCTGAAGGAACGATCGAGAGAGTGACCTGCTGGCCGATGAAAGAGGTGCCGAACAATCTCGACACAACGACGGGGATGCTCGGCTTGACCGATAAGGAGGAGGACCAAATCGTTGCCTTCCTGGAAACACTCACCGACGGTTTCACGGCACCCTACCCCAACAGCGATACCTTTACCGGCAGTTGTATGACGTGCAACCCCACCAAAGATCCCAATTGTTCGTCGTCGCGGCAAGGGAATGGCGAACTTATCCCGACACCGCCTCTTCCGGCCTGCGCATCGGAGATCTGCGGAGTGGAGCCGGTCCCGAGCCCTCCGATTCCGTAGCGCAATAAGCTATACGGAGGCGTGACATCAGCTTCTCTGGCTCGTCCGCTCGCAGAACCTGATATGCGAGGGGACGAGCCGCAGCTAAAGATGGTCGGTGGCTGTTGACCACAGTAATTAGGTTTAATCCTCTTGAGTCAGTTGGGGCGGGAACATGAATAAAGCTCTTCTGGCATTGTCGATCACGATCTTGAGCGGCATTCTGCTTGCTCAGGAAAGTCCAATCACTCCAAGAGCCGGGCGGGTGCAGATCAGCGAGGGGCCGGAAGTCCCGTTGGTGGGTGGCTATTTGACGGTTATCCGATGGACCGTAAACAATCCCGGTGGCTTGCCCGTGCACTACGGGGTTGTGCACTATGGTAGAGATCCAAAAAATTTGAGCGAAACCGCCAAAAATTCGATCAGGTTAAACCCTTACCATTCATCGACGGTGTTCCGCGTGAACCTGTACGACCTTCCGCCGAAGACGACCTTCTACTACACCGTGGAATCCATGGATTCTAGCGGCAAGAGCGACGGAGTCACCAGTCCAGTAGAAACCTTCAGTACAAAATAGCCGAGAGCTTATACACCATGGCGTCAGTTCGGACGGTACGGAAAAGCTGATTTATTGCATCGTCTGAAAATGATTTCCGCTAAGTCTTACGAAGACCATCTCAATCAAGCGGACCGGACGTTCTGTGAATCGCCAGAAACCGTTCGCGCCATGCTAATCCCTTATGCAAGCATGGTTTGCATCTTCAGCTTCACCCTCTCAGTGAGGATTGAGGCGCCACAATTTCGAGAAAAGTTCGCCAATCGCGTCGTCAGATGGAATAAAGCCATCGGATTCCGCCACTCTTACAAGTGACAGCGTTCCGCGAGCACAATAAGAGCCAGTGCAGATAAGCGATCACACTTTCGACGATTGGGTCCGTCAATACCAGAGGCTTCTCTTTGGTATTGCCTACTGGTGGACCGGATCGCGGACGGATGCCGAGGAACTGACGCAGGAAGCTTTCTTCCAGGCTTACCGATCACGTTCGAGTCTTCGAGAGATCGAGGCGGTGAAGGGTTGGCTTGTCGGCATCCTTCGTCACTGTTATGCCCAGATGTACCGGAAAGGCCACGCTCGGATGGAGATCGCTCTCGATGAAGTGATGGAGAAATCCGGCGAAACGATAGATCTCCGATCGGAGGGCACTGACCCTCGCGATGTTCTAGCGCTTCGCCAAGCTCTCGAGCGATTGGACGAACGACATAGACTGCCCCTGGTTCTCTTTTATTTTCAGGAGCTCTCGTATCGAGAGATTGCCGAGGCTCTGGAACTGCCGCTCGGCACCGTTATGTCCCGACTTTCCCGTGCCCGCCAGTTGCTGCACGAAAGCCTGACCAGGCCGGCCGAGCTGACAGTTGAGAAGAAGATCAGAAAGGTGAACGAACTATGAGCTGCGACCTGTACAGATCGGAGATGTATGCCTGGCGCCCCGGCAGCGACGAGAAGAGCTTTCAGCCCTTGTTCGATCATCTGGACAGCTGCGCCGAATGTGCTCGATTTTTTGAGCAACTGACATCCTCGGATGAGCGCGTCCGGCGTACATTTCAAGGCTATCCGCAAAGTCCTTTCCTTGAGAGCCGCATTCTATCGGGATTGGCCCATCAGCGCGAGCGGGCCGCGACCCGCCGACCAGGCTGGAGATTGTGGATGCTCGCGCCGGCCTTTGTAGCTTTGCTCATTGTGCTCTTTGTGTGGATTGCGCCGCGGTGGCAACAAGCAGGGCTAAACGGAGAAATGGCGATTCTCCTGAGTAAACCGCCGGCTCTTGAGATCAACAGCGCGGATCGGAAGCAACTCCTTGATTGGAGTGCAAGCCAGTTGGAGGGTCCTCCCACGCTTCCCTCCGAGCTGGACAAAGTGGAATTTCGCGGAGCAGTGGCAATCAACGTGGCGGCTCATAAAGCCGTCCTTCTCAAAATGAAAAATGAAGAGCGCGCGAGCCTTGTGATTGTTGACGCGCCTCTGACACAGGACAATCGTTTCCACTCAATGCCCGAAGGCTCCGGCAGTGCAAGCCTCTGGTCCGATGGCAGACGGAGCTACGTTCTACTCTTCAACGGCACCGAGCAGGAATTGCACGCCTACATGACCAAGATGGGCATCACCGCCTAGGCCACAAAATATTTAGAGCGAGGAATATTTCGCACTCTTCGTGCCACCTATTAACTGAAAGTGTTAATAGGTGGCATGATGTCCAGGGTGAAACTTCTTCTGATCCTCTCACTGGCGACTCTGTGCGCGTCGGCCTATGGCGCAAACTCGGCTCGTCCAGGGACTATCAATTACATCGAGGGCTCCGCTCTGGTCGCCGGAGCGTCGGTCACTCAGAAATCCGTAGGAACTCTCGCGCTCGATCCCGGCCAGGTTCTCTCAACCGAGCAGGGCCACGCCGAGGTTCTTCTCACGCCGGGGATTTACCTCCGTCTCGACGACGACAGCAGCGTACGCATGATTTCGCCCGACCTGACCTCCACCCAAGTCGCACTCGACAAGGGCCGCGCAACGGTCGAAGTCGATGAGATCCATCCTCAGAACAACGTCCAAATCATCGACAACGGCGTGCAGACGCAGCTGCTGAAGGATGGCCTCTACGAATTCAATGCCGACAACGACACAGCCCGCGTCTTCAGCGGAAAAGCCGCCGCGCGCGAAGCCAACAAGTGGGTCGATATCAAAGGCGAACACCAGCTCGCTCTCAACGATAACGCGCCAGAGAAGGCGCAGCACTTCGACAAGGACTCCGCCAAGGACGACATCTATAACTGGAGCAGCCTGCGATCCGAATACCTGTCGGAAGCCAACTCCGACCTCTCGGGGTACTACGCCTACGCCGGATACGCGCCCGGCTGGTATTGGGACCCGTGGTTCTACGGATACACCTTCATAGGTCCGTACCCGTTCTATAGCCCGTTTGGATGGGGCTTCTATCCCTTCGGCTACTTTGGCTACTATGGCGGCTACTACGGCCGTGGCTACTATGGACGCCCCTACTACCACGGCGGCATCCATGAAGGCTTCCGCCGTGACCAGCACTTCGCCGGTGGCGGCATGCGCGGCGGTGGATTCGCGGGTGGGGGACACCGTTAATCAGCAGCCTTAACCATTCTCTGGGTGCCCCACGTCCGGATTCTCGGACGTGGGGGCACACCGGTGGAAGTACCGAGCGGCGGCCTTTGGGGAGCCCAAACACAATTCAAGGAGAACACATGGGAGACGATAGCGTGGAACAGTATTGGTACATCTTCTGGCTTATTAAAGCAATAATCGCATTAGGCTTCTTCGGGGCCGTCACCCTAATCTGCACATCGATCTTCGGCCTTATCCGTTCGAAGCGTGCAAAGCGGGGTTCGTTCAAACAGTCGATCATGCGTTCGCTTGGCACACTGCGGTCCTATCGGAACTTCGATGCTTCGGAGTGTAAGCCAATTAATTTTCGATAACCCGCAGACGGCTTCCGCCATCCGGGCGCTCTCACCGATGGTAAAGATTCGGGAAGCCTCGAGCACATGGCTCATGAAAATTAAGAAGGTCGATCCGAGGACCGCGTAGAGAATGTTGCGACAGTGATATCGACACGACTGTGCCCCGCACGCTTCGATGAAACTGTCAATCATCAGGCACTGAGGAGACGTTCTATGGCATCCAAAAACGAACCACGGAGAGCCGAGCTTGCGTTGGCCCTCATCGTTAATAATCCGGCGGTAGGCGTCGGATCGGATTCCGCAGTTGTAGGCGACAAGACGCTTACCCTGATCCGTGAGAATTGCCAGAAGTTCTGCACTATACCCAACCCGCTTCTCCTTAGGCCAACCTTGGTACTCCCCTTTTCCATGGTTCAGAGCCGTTGCGTGAAAACATTCGACTGAATATCGAGCATTGACGTTATTTCACTGCCTCTCGATCTCAGCCCACGTCGCCTCGTCGGAGAAGAATCCGCTTATTGTAAGAGCGTCCGGCCGGAGAGAATTGCCATCGTAGCTCTCATCGCAATAGAAACGAAATAGCATTCATTCACATCGCATCTTTTAGGCATTTACGCATTACCTTCGAGTTCGGGTGGCCAGAGGAAACCAGCCTCTACCTTCGGACTGCGGGGCTCACCATCTGGCCTTCCATGCCACATGCGCCACTTTTCGATTTCGTTCAGCAATGCGAACGCCGACTTTCTGCGTAATGGGTCGTTTTGCGCCATCTCCATGAGCCGACTTCGGATTGCGTTGGAACTGCGCGGCACCATCATCAATGTGTTGGATGAGCCGGGATAGGGCCGATGCTCTACGAATGCCTCCTCGATGTTCTTATGCAATGAAGTTGCTCAGAACCCCGTTTTACGACAGGTAGTCGCCATAAGCGTGCGTGAGAGGGGACACCCGTGCACCCAGTGCGCCTAGCGGAGTAAATAAAACTTCGTCAACAGCCCCTAAAACGGGGCGGTCTCAACCGGTCGGTGCAACACCATCTGATATGAATTCATTTTCTAAAGGTGGTGTTTATAGCACAAGGAAAGCGGGACAGGCTCTCCACGGAGCAGAGGATCGACATGTGGCTTCGCTGGAAGGCGGGCGAGTCGTTGCATGAGATTGGCCGCGCCTTGGGTAAGGTCCATGGTTCTATTCGGTTCCTGTTGACGCAGCGCGGCGGGATAGTTCCTGCTGCTCGCCGGCGCTCTCTGCGAACACTAACGCTGGCCGAGCGGGAAGACGTCTCAAGAGGAATTGCTTCCGGTTCGTCGATACGTGAGATAGCTAAAGGGTTACAGCGGCCTGTGTCGACAGTAAGCCGGGAGGTGGCGCGTCATGGCGGGCGTTCACTCTATCGAGCCAGTGAAGCAGATCGTCAGGCTTGGGATTCGGCTCTGCGACCCAAGGTATGTCTTCTTGCCAACCACGAGACATTGAGGACGATCGTGGCCAGTAAACTGATCCTGGACTGGTCGCCGGAACAGATTTCGAAATGGCTGAAAGTCCACTATCCCAACGACGAGAGCATGCGCGTGTCCCACGAAACCATCGACCGCAGCTTATTCATCCAGGCCCGCGGAGTGCTGAAAAAAGAGCTGGTTCAGCACCTCAGGTCCAGGCGGCTTATACGTCGCTCACGACATTCTCGGGCTGGCGGAAAGTCCCACGGTCAGATCGTCGATGCCATCTCTATCAGGGAAAGGCCAGCCGAGGTTGAAGACCGCGCGATTCCCGGTCATTGGGAGGGCGACCTGCTCGCTGGCAGCAAGAACAGTCACATCGCAACCCTGGTGGAACGACATCCGCGTTTTGCCATGCTCATCAAAGTGCCCAGCAAAGACACTACGACGGTCGTCGCCGCGCTGAGCAAGCATGTGCGTAAACTCCCCGCGACCCTGCGGCGCTCGTTGACCTGGGATCGGGGGCACGAGATGGCCAAACACAAAAGCTTCACGGTGGACACGAATGTCAAAGTCTACTTCTGCGATCCGCAGAGTCCCTGGCAACGCGGCACCAATGAAAATACCAACGGCCTATTAAGACAGTACTTCCCCAAGAAGACCGACTTGTCCGTCTACTCTCAAGCAGATCTTAACAAGGTAGCTCTGCGCCTCAATCAACGCCCGCGAAAGACCTTGGGCTTTGAAACCCCGGCGAGTAAACTGCAAGCCAGTGTTGCATCGACCGGTTGAGCTGGCATGACTTTGCCGGCACAACGAGAGCGTCCCGTAAAGAGGAGGGCTCGCTCCTGCAGTATCGACGGCAAACGACTCAAGCTACGCGATGGAGCGGATGCCCCATGGGCGGGACAGTCAGTGACACTGGAAGTGGCGGCGACATTGCTTCGGTTGCTGGACGATCAACCAGACTCGGGCGGCTGCCAGCCGTCTTCAGGCTGCGAGATACCAGGACAACGCCTTCGCGCCTGTGTATTCCGCTCAAAACGGCGATGTAGTAAGAAACGCCTGCCTCGGAAGGGTCCCACCCGAACTTACCGATATGGGGGTTTCAGGCAGTGTGAGTCAGACCGCTGTTCCTCAAGAGAACGAGGCCGGGAGCTATGTGCCGATCTGGCGTATAGGTCTGAGCAGTTAAGTTGCAATCGCCGAGTATTGAAACACTAAGCGGGCGCGATATCGCGCCGCCAATGCTTCGTTCGTTTTGTACTTCGCCGATCGACGGCCTGCGCGCGACGACGAGGCTCTTGCGCTCGGCGAGACTTACGGAACAATCAGCGGTTCTTTCGCGTACCAATCAAAGAGGGGAGCTTTCCGAGTCTGGGTACACCTGGTCCGACACCAGGTCCGATACCAGGTCCGGCACCTCACCCCCTCGGGTGATGTGCGAGGAGTGATTATGGGGAAGTCTATTTCTTCTGCTGCTCTGGTTGGGCTGTTGCTTCTCACTATTGCAGGTCACCATGCGAACGCGGCTCCCGCTTCGAAAGAAGATGGCGGCACAGTCGTCATCACCTTTAAGGACGGGCATCAGCAAAGCATTCCTGTCTCCGCCATCGCGGCCATGGATTTCAAATCGGCCTCGGGAGTTGCAACGCCGATCGCGATTCCTGTCCCGCTCGTGTCGAGCAAGCGCCATTTTGTGGGCAAATGGTTGGTAGGACAGGGAAACGGGGATTCGTTCTACATCAGCCTGGAAGAGAATGGCGAGGCCGCCAAGTCGATCGGGGCCGCCCATGGCACATGGGTTTACGTAGATGGGGAGGCGCGCATTACCTGGGATGACGGGTGGCATGATGCGATCCGCAAGGTCGGGTCCAAGCATGAGAAATTCGCTTACGCCCCAGGAAAGTCTTTTTCGGATAATCCGACGAATGTAACCGAAGCGCGTAATACTAGCCCGCAGCCAATTTAGGCCGCAGGTAAAACCTCCTATGGAGCGGAAGATCGCTGCCAAGTCGTCGGGGCACTCCAACAGGTCCGTGGAGGTGTGCTGGTGACCTCATTCTGGCAAGACGTCCGGTATAGCCTGCGGGTGATCGCGAAGGCACCGGGATTCGCGGCGATTGTTATCCTGACGCTTGCGCTGGGTATCGGCGCGAACACCACGATTTTCAGTTGGATCAACGCGACATTGCTGAATCCGATTCCCGGGCTGGCCAGCCCGAGCGAGGTGGTGGCGCTGTCGCTCGGCCGGCCCGCAGATAACCCCTTTCCGTTTACATATCCCGATTTCGAGATGATGCGCGATGGGCAGCATAGTTTCGCCGGTCTCACTGGGTGCAATCCCACTCCCATGAGTCTGACGGGCAAGGGCAAGCCGGAACGCGTCTGGGGCACGGTCGCATCCGCGAATTATTTTGATGTACTGGGTGTGCGGCCGATCCTTGGGCGCGGCTTTCTGCCCGTGGAAGACGAGAAGCCGGGAGGCGCGCCGGTGGCGGTAATCAGCTACCGGCTGTGGCAAACACACTTCGGCGCGAACCCCGGCGTGGTGGGGCAGACAATCGAAATCAATCTGCACCCCTACACGATTGTCGGCGTAGCGCCAGCGGTGTTTCAGGGCAGCCAGACCGGGATACGGTCGGAAATTTGGGTTCCGGTCATGATGGAAGAGCAATTGCTGCCGCGGAGCGACCTGCTTCATGACCACCACTATTTCTGGTTTGTCGTGCTCGGGCGTTTGAAGCCGGGCGTCGAGCCGAAGCAGGCGCAAGAGGAAATGACGGTGCTGCTGAAGCGGGAGGTGAAGAATTATCCCGAGGAGCACCGAGGGCACGACAGCGTGACGGTGTATCAGCTGTGGCGCAGCCCATTTGGCGCGAATCAATTTCTCGCGGTGCTGCTGCCGATGTTAATGACCATCGCGGGGCTGGTGCTGCTGCTGGCGTGCGCGAACGTGGCGAATCTGATGCTGGTTCGGTCGGTGGCAAGGCGGCGCGAGACCGCAATTCGAATGTCGCTGGGCGCGAGCCGGTGGCGACTGGTGCGGCAAGTGCTGGTGGAAAGCCTGATGCTGGCTTTGGCCGGAGGCGTGGTTGCGCTGCTGATCACGTTCTGGACTGCAGGAACATTCATGAAGTTCGTGCCGGCGACGGATTTTCCGATCTCGCTGGGGATTCGAGTGGACCACGCGGTGTTGCTTGCAACGATGGTTATCTCTGTGCTCACAGGCGTGATTTTCGGGATTTTGCCCGCGCTGCGGTCCTCGAGCGCAGCGCCGGTGGCGGTATTGAAAGAGGATACGGGGAGCGCGTCGGGCGGACTCCGGAAGGCGCGCCTCGCGAGCGGGTTGGTAGTAGCGCAAATTTCGCTGTCGCTGTTGCTGTTGATTTGCGCGGGATTGTTCATTCGCAGCTTCATGCGCGCGCAGCAAACTAATCCGGGATTCAATTCACATAATGTACTGATCGCTTCCTACGATCTGTTTACCTCGGGATATTCGGATGCGAGCGGTACGGAATTCGATCGTCAACTCGTCGCGAAACTGGAAGCGCTACCGAGCATACGGTCGGTGGCTTTATCGAACCGCGTACCGCTGGGATTCGGTGGCGGCTCGACCGCTGTGAAGCCCCAGGGCTACGTACCGCAGGCGAACGAATCGATGGAGACTCAGGTGGCCATCGTTACGCCGAATTATTTCCAGACCATGCAGATTCCGATTGTGAAGGGACGCGACTTCGCGCTTCAGGACACGATGAAATCCCAGCGCGCGGTGATCGTCAGCGAAACATTTGTGAATCGATACTGGCCGCATCAGGAAGCAGTGGGTAAGCAACTGAACTCGGACTTGACGCACGAATGGTTCACGGTGGTCGGCGTGGCGCGCGACAGCAAGGTGAACAGCCTGAATGAAAAGCCGACGCCTTTCCTGTATTTGCCGGAATACCAGGTTTACCGTACCGATCGTCCGGGTGGGTCGACGATGATCATCATTGCGCGGACGACCGGTGATCCGCTGGGGCTCGGCAAGACGGTCGAGAATGCGATCCACGATCTGAACGCCGACCTGGTGGTGTTCGATGTGACCACGCTCGAATTGCGCCAACAGATTGCCAGCTTTGGCCAGCGCGTTGCCGGAACCTTCGTAGGAGCGTTCGGGTTGCTCGCTCTGGTTCTGGCCGCGGTAGGAATTTACGGCGTTACGGCCTACACCACGCGACAGCGCACGCATGAAATCGGCATCCGCATGGCGCTGGGTGCGAGCCAAAATAACATTCTTCGGCTCGTGATCGGGCATGGGCTTCGGTTAACGATCATAGGGGTGGTTCTCGGACTCGCGGCCTCTTTCGCATTGACGCGCTATCTGCGCAGCATGCTCCTGGGCGTGACGAGCACCGATGCGCTGACCTTTTCGAGCGTGGCGATCTTGCTCTGCGCGGTGGCGCTGTTTGCCTGCTTCATCCCCGCGCGCCGCGCGATGCACGTGGACCCGAATGTGGCGCTGCGCTATGAATGAAATGTATGGTGATTCAACTCCCTCAGGAACTCCGGCGCACCGACCCGAACTGCTGGCCTGCGGACGTAAAGTCGCCATCTCGGATAAGTGGTACCCGTAGTTCCCGGAAAACGGGGCGGGCTCAACTGGTCGATGCAACACTGGCTTGGAGTTTACTCGCCGGAGTTTCAAAGCCCAAGGTTTTGCGCGGGCTTTGATTTAGGCGTAGAGTTACCTTGTCGAGATCGGTTTGAGAGTAGCCGGACAAGTCGGTTTTTCTGGGGAAGTACTGTCTTAGTAGGCCGTTGGTATTTTCATTGGTGCCTCGCTGCCAGGGGCTCTGCGGATCACAGAAGTAGACCTTCACATTCGTAGCTACCGTGAAGCTTTTGTGTTTGGCCATTTCCAGCCCTCGGTCCCAGGTCAAGGAGCGCCGCAGGGACAGGGGAGTTTACGCACGTGTTTGCTGAGCGCGGCGACGACGGTCGCTGTGTCTTTGCTGGGCACTTTGGCCAGGAGGGTGAAACGCGAATGTCGTTCCACCAGGGTTGCGATGTGACTGTTTTTTGGTGCCGCTGAGCAGGTCGCCCTCCCAATGACCGGGAATAGCGCGGTCTTCAATCTCTGCCGGCCTTTCCCGGATAGATACATTCTCCCGCCTTCCGACGGCGCCACATGTCGATCCTCTGCTCCGCGGAAAGCCTATCCCGTCTTCCTTGTGCCATAAACACCACCTTTAGAAAATGAATTCATATCAGATGGTGTTGCATCGACCGGTTGAGACCGCCAAACGTCGAGTCTGACTTCGCGGCTCTTCGTGAGCAGCACCAGACAACACGCAGCAAAGGAGAAACCGCTTGCCTACATCGATCCCTCCACATCGCTCGTTGATTTTGCCCATACTCTCCTCCTGATCGCCGAAAGCTGGCGCGAAGCACATAAGTTGCTCCACGGGCTAAAAGCACCAATCAGGGGATACATAGCGCCAGCAAGGTACAGTTTTATCCACGGGGTCGTCGCCACCAGTCCGGCAGCGTCCTTACCTCGGCGATGGGCTTGATCATGAGCGGCCAGGAACTTCTTGTCAACGCCCCGAGGAACAATCGGTTTTCGTGACCAGGGGTGAGTGCGTAGCGCTCATGAGGTTTTATCCCGGCGCACTGCCTTGGCGAATTACCACTCATTGAGATTTTGGCATGCTCGATTGACGCGACCGCTGGACTGAGGTCGGTTTGTCAGAACCAACCCGACGATTGAATCGAATTTCCGATCCATTCGTGGCTTTTTCGGAATTTCAGGGGTCCTGTTACTTTTCGGCCTCTTTCGCAAATTGGGCCGCTTTTCCGGGCTTTCCCGTGTCTTTGTAAAGCTGGAAGAGCCATTTGCGAGCCAGATCCAGGTTGTAGCGGTCGGGGACGGCGATCGAGTCCTTTCGGGCGAGCATCCCCTGATAGCCCTCGACGAGCAAGGGCTCGGCTTCGGCGTATTTCTTTTGTCCGGCGAGGCTCGCGCCCAGCAGGCTCTGAGCGCGGAAATGCTGCCAGTCGTTAGGCTGAATCCTACTATCGGTCTGCATAGCCTCACGGGCGAGCGGTTCGGCCTCCGCGAATTTCTCCTGGGACACATAGGCTATCGCCAGATCGGCGGCGGCGATCATCGTATCCGGGTTTTCGTTGCCCAAGGCGTGCCGGCGTCCGGCGAGAACCTGGGTAGCGGACGTCTCCGCCAAGGCGTAATTGCCCTGCATTTGATAGATAGCCGCCAACTCCGACAGGATTCCCAGCGTTTCTGGATGCTCGGGACCCAGCGTGCGGTGAGCGGCCTCGAAAGCCTGATTGCAGAGCTGCTCGGCCTGGGCATATTTGCCCAACGCAGCATTGGCAAAGGCCAGATTGGTCATGGTTATCAGCGTGTCGGAATGCTCAGGGCCCAGCACGCGGCGCTCGATTTCCAACGCCTGGCTAAGGAGTTGCTCGGCCCGCGCGTTGTTTCCCTCGTCCCCGTATTCAGCGGCTACGGCGGACATCGTATTGAGCGTATCGGGATGGTCAGGACCAAGTATGCGGCGTTGAATCTCAAGCACCTGGTTCAAGAGCGCCTCGGCCTGCGCGTGTTTGCCCTCACTGGAGTAGGTAATGGCCACGCTCTGCATCGCCGCAAGGGTAGAGGGATGCTCCGGACCCAACACGCGGCGATCGGCTTCCAGAACTTGGCTATAAAGCTGCTCGGCCTGGGCATATTTGCCTTCATACCGGTAAACGCCGGCGAGATTGACCATAGGCCTCAGCGTATCGGGGTGATCCGGTCCCGCAACCCGCCGACGGATCTCAAGAATCTGAATTAGAAGTGCCTCAGCCTGCGCGTACTTGCCCTGGCGGAAGTAGTCGATGGCCAGATTATTCATGGTAATGAGCGTCTCGCGATGCTCGGGACCCAAGACCCGCCGCTGGATTTCGAACGTCTGACTGTGAAGCGCCTCGGCCTGCGCGTATTTACCTTCACCCTCGTAGGTGTTGGCCAGACTGTTTGCCGTGGCAAGGGTGTCAGTATGCTCGGGACCCAGGACGCTGCGCTGGATCCCCAAAGTCCGGCTCAGGAGCTGTTCGGCCTGCGCGTGCTTGCCCTGAAGTTTATCGAGGCTGCCAAGGTGGTACATGGTTCTGAGAGTCTTTGGGTCCTTTTCACCGAGCACCCTACGATCGATATCCAGCGCGCGCTCGAACTGAGTCTCTGCCTGCGGGTAGACGCCGAGATCCATGTAGGTCTGCCCAATGGTGTTTCGAATGGAGGCCTCCACCTCAGGCTGCTGGATGAATTTGCCTTCGATTTGCTGGGCGGCGCGGTCGAGCGCAGTGCGAACCTTGAGATCGGGATCGGGCTTCGACTGGTTAGTGGTGCTCGCCTGAGCAAGAAGATCGTTCTGCAGAAAGTCGTTCACCGCCTGGGCGATCGCGGCTTGTCGGTTGGCGCGTATGCCCTGCCGGATGCTTACAGCTGCCGCGGCGATGAGCACCAGAGCGATGGCGGCAGCAGTGATCAGGCCGACCCGATAGCGTCGGGCGAATTTGCGGGCGCGATAGCCAACGCTCGGTGCGTGTGCGGTGACCGGCTCGTTGCGGAGATAACGCCCGATGTCGGCGGCCAGCTCCGAGGGCGCGGCGTAGCGCCGCTTCCTGTCTTTCTCCAGAGCCTTGAGCGCGATGGCGTCCGCGTCGCCGCGTAGTTGCCGGGATAGTGCGGAAATGTCGACGCTGCGGTTCTGCGCCGTGACAGCGGAGTCGGCGCCCAGCGTGCGCACCTTCGTACTTGGCCGCGGCACATCCTGCTCGCGCAGCCTCTGCAGAACCTCATCGTAAGCCAGCTTGTGGAAGTCCAGAGGCAGCGCGCCTGCCAGCAGTTCGTAGAGCACCACGCCCAGCGAGTACACATCGGTGCGCGTGTCCACATCCTGACCCGCCGAGTCGGCCTGCTCCGGACTGATGTAGCCAAGCGTCCCGACGATAGCGCCCAGTTGCGTGTACATCGTCCCGGCGCTGAGCCGCGAGGTCGCCTTGGCCACGCCAAAGTCGATAATGCGCGGCACGGGCTTCCCATCCACTTCGGTCACCAGAATGTTCGAGGGCTTCAGATCGCGATGAATGATGGCCTTCTGGTGCGCATGCTGCACGCCATCGCACACCTGGATGAACAACTCCAGCCGCTGCCGCGTGGTCAGCTTGTGCCTGTCGCAATAATCCGTGATCGGCAGGCCGACGACGTACTCCATCACGAAGTACGGCCGCCCTTCGGGAGTCGATCCGGCATCGAAGACCTTGGCGATGGCCGGATGATCCATCAGCGCCAGGGCCTGCCGCTCGGATTCAAAGCGCGCGACCACCTCCCGTGTGTCCATGCCCTCTTTGATCAGCTTGACGGCCACGCGGCGGCGTACCGGCTGCTTCTGCTCGGCCAGCCAGACCTCGCCCATGCCTCCCGCGCCAATCAGCTGCAGCAGATGATACGGACCGATAATGATTCCGGAAGCCGGCTCCGTCGATTCGACGGTATGAGCAACAGGCGCGCCTTCACTGTTCTCAGCGTTTCCTACAGACGACATGCCGGTGCGCCTCCCTAGCGCGCAATACCAAGGTGTGCAGCTCAGTAA
>Ga0206856_10069_pt1 | contig 35919 bp, 31 predicted proteins | sample Alteio_BWOrgCont_48_FD_152630 | JGI IMG/M metagenome (GOLD analysis project Ga0206856, IMG submission 152630) | Enriched cells from forest soil in Barre Woods Harvard Forest LTER site, Petersham, Massachusetts, United States -... | ecosystem: Environmental > Terrestrial > Soil > Temperate forest >...
TGAATTTAAAAAGAAACGCGGAGGTGATGTGATAAATATATACCTGGAGCTTGACCCTATGCACTGGTATTACTTTAATTATACGAATGGGCTTATGAGCGCTATTTCTTCCAATGCAGACTTTAACGGTGATATATCAAATACCAAGCCTGATAAAAGAGAAGAGAAAAACGCAAAGGGCAAGTTAAGTTTTGGAATTGCAACTACCACTCAAAAGACTATTTTCCTAAGACACTTATCTAGTGGTGACGATAATTAGGCATTAGCCAGTATTGGCTTTTCATTTATTTCGTCAGATTCTACTGCCCCGTCTTTTAATCGCACTATGCGATGTGCATAACGTGCAATATCTTCTTCATGCGTAACCAGTATAATGGTATTGCCCTTTTTGTGTATGTCCTCAAAAAGAGACATGATCTCTACGGAAGTTTTTGAATCCAGGTTACCTGTAGGCTCATCCGCCAGAATAATAGCAGGACGATTTACTAAGGCCCTGGCTATAGCAACCCTCTGCCTTTGACCGCCTGATAATTCATTCGGTTTATGCTGCATACGCTCTTTAAGACCAACCTGTTCTAATACTTCAATAGCTCTTTGGTTGCGCTCTTCCTTGCTTAAACCTGCATATATCATTGGGAGCATAACATTATCCAGCGCTGTGGAACGTGGCAACAGGTTAAATGTTTGGAACACAAAACCTATTTGCTTATTACGTACCTCTGCCAGGTCATTATCAAGCATTTTTTCTACCTCAATTCCATTCAGGATGTATTTGCCGCTGCTGGGGGTATCAAGGCATCCAAGTACATTCATCAAAGTAGATTTGCCTGAACCCGAAGGACCCATAAGCGCTACATATTCATTTTTGTTTATGGTAGCATTTACCGAACGTAGCGCATGAATAACTTCAGTACCCATGCGGTAGGTCTTGGCAATTTCTATAAGCTCAATTATCTTTTCCACCTGATGTAAGAATATGCGAATATAGGCAACACTAATGAAATGCTCAGAATCTCAGCGTAAAATGCTCCTTTGCCTGCCCCTTGCGAAAAAATACCAGGCCTATAGAGAATATATCTATGGTTACAGTCGCTCTGGGTTCCCTTATAATTTCATTCCATGCTTCCAACATTCCTCTGGACCATCTTATATCATCCAAAACAAAAACACAATTATCAGATGCCCTGGTTATAAAGCTTTTAAAATATTCCAGAGTGGCTTCTTTTCTGTGGTTACCATCAAAAAAAACATAGTCGACCGACGGTAAGCTTTTAAGTACATCAGGTAAAGTAGAACTAAAATCTCCTGTTACAATTTTTATGTTGGAGGCCTTCATCAATTCAAAATTCCGGGTTGCTAAAGCTGTTGTTTGAGGGCTACCTTCCATGGTTATAAATGTAGCATCGGGACAGGCTTTTGCCTGGTAAAGAGCACTTATTCCTAACGATGTGCCCATTTCTACCATTACCTTTGGTTGCATATAATTCACCAACCTGAAAAGCATACGACCTGCTTTGGGGGAGACGGAAGTTACTCTTGCTATATCCTTTACTTTTCTGTCCTTCTTCCTTTTGTCTCCGGCACCAAAATCAATTACCTCAAGGGTTGCATCAGAGTGTAGCATTCTTTTTCGCACATCCTCCAGCTCGTCAAAATCATAGAATTCATGCCCTTCTGAGATAACCTTCTCATAAAGCTCATACACAAAAGCTGAGTGAGTTCCATGACGACCTTTTGCTTTGAAAAGATACCTTATATACTCTGCAAAAAGAAAATTCTTATTCACCCCACGAAAATACAAAAGTGAAGGGATAAATTTTCTACTTTTGGAAACTTAATTTTATAATCCTTACATACCAGGATGGGAAATATTGCAATAGCAATTCACGGAGGCGCCGGCACACTGATGACAGGTGTTGTTACTCCTGAAAGAGAAAAAGCATATCACGAAAAACTATCTGAGGCCCTTTTAGCAGGGTATAACATACTTAACACAGGCGGCACATCTGTAGATGCAGTAGAAGCAACTATACGTGTGTTAGAAGACAGTCCCTTGTTTAATGCAGGCAAAGGTTCAGTATTCAATAGCGATGGAAAGAACGAAATGGATGCGGCCATCATGAACGGAAAAAATTTAAAGGCAGGAGCGGTGGCGGAAGTAATGGTAATTCGTAACCCAATTACTGCCGCAAAGGCCATTATGGAACATTCTCTGCATGTATTATTAGCAAGCCACGGAGCAGAAAAATTTGCTAAAGAACAAGGACTTGAAATAGTGGATCCTTCTTACTTTTTTGATGAAGAGCGCTACCAGCAATGGCTGGCAACAAAAGATAAAGACGCCAACTCATGGGCAGGTGATAGCATACCACTACCTGATGGTAAGTCAGAGAAAAAATACGGTACTGTGGGTGCAGTAGCTCTTGATTCACATGGCAACCTGGCCGCAGGAACATCTACAGGTGGCATAAACAATAAGAAATTCGGACGTGTGGGCGATTGCCCAATTATTGGTGCGGGAACTTATGCCAATAATAAAACATGTGCAGTGTCATGCACAGGCGAAGGCGAGTTTTTTATACGCAATGTGGTGGCATACGATATCTCCTGCCTCATAGAATACAAAAACTTTACCCTTGCCCAAGCTACAACAGAGGTGATCAAAAAGGTTGCGCAACTTGGAGGAGAAGGTGGTCTTGTGGCACTTGATAATCAAGGCAACATAGCAGCACCATTTAACACAGCATCCATGTTCAGGGGATGGATAGATACCAAAGGAGAAAAATATACCGGCATATTCCGGTAGAACTAAATTCTTATCTCTCTTTATGAAAACATACAGCGAAGTACTTAGCTACCTGTATGCACGATTGCCCATTTACCAACAGATTGGTAATGCAGCCTATAAACCGGGAATTGAGAACATTAGGAAACTCTGTACTGCCTTAGGTGATCCCCAAGAAAAAGTAAAATACATTCATATTGCCGGCACAAACGGGAAAGGATCCGTATCCCATTATCTTGCTTCCATACTTCAAAGCCAGGGATATAAAAATGTCGGGCTACATACCTCTCCACACCTAAAAGACTTCCGCGAGCGCATCAAAATAAATGGTAAGCCAGTAGAAGAACAGAAGGTAGTGGACTTTGTGAACAAGCATAAAGACCTGATAGAAAGCATAGACATCTCTTTTTTTGAAATAAGTGTAGCCATGACCTTTTGCTTTTTTGTAGAGGTCGGTTGCGAAATAGCAGTAATAGAAACCGGCTTAGGTGGACGGTTAGATTCTACCAACATAGTTACCCCAGTGCTATCTGTTATAACAAACATAAGTTTTGACCACACAGCAACCCTGGGCAATACCCTTGAAAAGATTGCCTACGAAAAAGCAGGCATTATTAAACCAGATGTGCCCGTTGTAATTGGAGAAACTACTCCAGAAACTAAATCTGTGTTTGAGAACAAAGCCAAGGAGTGCAACTCTCCTATTTACTTTACCGAGGATACGTACAAAGCAAGTAATCCCAAAATTGGTTCTGAAGATGGAAGACCTTATCTGGGTATGGATATTCTTAAAGAGGGTAAACCATTCTATACTTCTCTTCATTCTGAACTTTGTGGAATGTACCAGTTGAAAAATGTTCCGACTACCCTTATGTGTGTTGATATACTTAACAAGGTTGGATATACAGTAAACGAGGAAAACATTAAGAAAGGAATCGCCAAAGTGATAACCAATACAGGATTGCTTGGCAGATGGCAAACCCTGGCACGTATCCCGCTTACTATTGCAGATACGGGCCATAATGAAGCGGGGATAAAAGAAATAGTAGCACAGTTATCCACCCTAACATACAAACATCTTCACTTTGTATTTGGTATGGTAAAAGATAAGGACCACGAAGCTGTGCTTAAACTTTTGCCCAAAGAAGCCACCTACTATTTCTGCAAAGCAGATATACCTCGTGCAATGGATGAACTAGAACTGCTCCAACTTGCTTCAGAATATAATTTGAGCGGTATAGCATTCCCAACCGTTAAAGAAGCACTGGAAACTGCACAATCTATGGCGCAACAAAAAGACCTTATCTTAATTGGCGGCAGTACTTTTGTAGTTGCCGAAGCTATTTAGTTTAGGCGGCTTTGATCCATGGAATGCAACCAGTTACTTGCTTCCTTGGTAATACCTTCCAGGCAACCTTCTTCAAAAGGAGAATTAAGTTTAGCCAGTTTTACCAACTCAAGGAAAGACTGACTTCCACCTGCATTGCATAATACCTGGTAATCCTTCAGTGCTGTAACTTTATCAGCATTAGCCTTTTTCCAGAACTGCAAAGCGCAAACTTGTGCCAGGGTATAATCTATGTAGTAGAAAGGCGTTTGGTATATATGCGCCTGTTGCTGCCAAAAGCCACCTTCTTGCAGATATTTATTGTTTTCTACGTCTCTGTGAGGGCGGTATTTCTTCTCGAGTTCGCTCCATTGTTTCTTTCTTTCTTGCGGCGTTGCGCTCGCATTATCATACACCCAGTGCTGGAATTCATCTACCATCACACCGTAAGGAAGGAAAATGATAGCGCCCGATAAATGTTCATAGAGGAACTTGTCGGTAGATTCTTCAAAGAAAAGTTTCATCCAGGGCCATGTTAAAAATTCCATACTCATAGAATGTATCTCACAAGCTTCGTAGGTAGGAGAATAATACTCAGGTACTTCATAATTACGGCTGCAGTACCCCTGAAAAGCATGACCAGCCTCGTGGGTAAGAACAGTAACATCGTGCAGGGTTCCGTTAAAATTGGCAAAAATGAATGGGCTTTTATACTCAGGTAAAAAGGTGCAATAGCCACCACCTGCTTTATTTTTTCGTGAATCAAGATCCAATAATTCGTTTTTCATCATAAAGTCGAAAAACTCACCCGTCTGCGGAGAAAGCTCCCTGTACATCTTGGTCGCTTTTTCCAGCATCCACTTTTCATCACCTTTTGGCTTTGCATTGCCACCCTTAAAAAGAAGTGATTCATCGTAATACTTTAGCTTATCCAGGCCTAATCTTTTTGCTTGTTGCACTCTTAACTCAGTTGCTAAAGGAACAACATATTTATGCACCTGATCGCGGTAGTACTTAACCATTTTGGCATTATAGTCTCCACGAGCCATGCGCATATAAGCAAGCTCGGTAAAGGTTTTAAAGCCCAATTTTTGTGCTATGGTTGTGCGTAGTTTAACCAGTTCGTCATACAGGCGATCGAACTCTGCACTCTTGGACACAAAGAAAGCATACTTGGCTTCATTGGCCCCCTTTCTTGTCTCTCTGTCAGAAGAGGTAAGGTATGGTGACATCTCCGAAAGGTTAAGCACCTTGCCGTCAAAATTAATTTTAGCAGATGCCATAAGCTTAGTATATTCACTTACCAATCTATTCTCCTGTTTAAGATCATCTTCTACCAATGGAGAAAAAGTTTTGAGCTTCATCTCGGCATACAAAAAGAGCTGCTTACCAAATTTCTTTTCAAGCTCTGCCTTGTACTTTGAGTTTACAAGAGCTTTATAAAAAAGACTTACAAGTCCTGAGTAAGTTGGCTCATTGCTATCAAAAAAATCCTGTTCTTCCTGGTAATTTTTATTAGATGTATCTTGGGTATATCGTATAGACGCAAAAGAGAACATGGTCTCAAAATGATTCCTCAGTTTGTTTACCTCGTGTATTATTTCTTCCTGCTTTTTGACATCAGATTTATTAAAATCATCCACTAAGGTGCGCATCTTGCCAGATATAATATTCATATCGGGTCTTTCATAAGGAATCTGGCTAAACTTCATAAATTGTAAATATAAAGCCCGCTAAACCTTTTGGCCATGCAGGCAGATAATGGGCAAAAATATAATTCTTTTAGGGAATACCATTTATTTTTAATTGTGGGGCGTTCCCCTAATCCGCCAACTGGCGGAAAAGGGTCGGGCTTTACGTTGCAAGTCCTCGCCGAGGCTGTGGGCTTTCCACTGCAATCCCTAACGCAATCTATGCCCTTTATTTGCCCTGAATTCTTTCCGAAGTGCCTTGAAATTGCTAAAGAACTTATCAAAAAGTGCTCACTTGTTAGCCAATTGATTTTTATTGTGTTCGCGAATGTAAAATCAGCATTTCTATTTTTAGGGGTAGATTTTAACATTTGTCGGAAAATGTCGGAAAGTGTCGTGGTTTTCAACGTCATTTTTTTTGTTTTAAATTGGTAATCAATAACTTAACCATTTTTGGGTTTTTGATAGTGTCGGAACAAGCCGAGAAATCGTAACCGCAAAGGTCGCAAAGCAAGCAGCCACGCAAAGTACACAAAGCAAATTCCTTCCCCTCTCTGCTGGTAGAGAGGGGCTGGGGGTGAGTATAAATTCGCTTTGTCAGCCCCACTGTTGTCTCCCCACGCGGGGAGACTTGGACTAATACTCTTCCGACCTTCCCCGCATGGGGAAGGAATTGAAGGATGGGGCAGTTTTTCATTTTATATTTTTTAACCTATCCATTAACTCTTCAGGGATAACCAACTTAATCACAGGTTGAGGCGATAACACGCTTTTGGCTTTAATGCTATAGCAGCCACGCATCTTTAATATCTTGTCTATGGCGCGGAGTATCTCACTATAGCCGGGTTTTTGCATTACTTTAATCACTCCCTCGCGGGTATGTACTGTTCTTTCTACCTCTATCAGTCCTTCGGCTATGGCACATAGCCTGGCCTCCAGCTCTATGGTGCTGCGCAGGGTGGTTTCTATGCTTTCGGTTATCGCCTCGCTGCGCATGGCATCTAATACGGCCTCTCGTTCGTTCAGGCGGTGGCTCAGTATATCGTTGGCAAATATCATATAGCGCTCTATCGTGCGTTCAGATACTCCCCATTTACCTGCAAACTCTCTCATCACTTCTGCCCTGGGTATGCCTTCTTCCAGCCTTTCGGCAATGTCGTTGATGCGTAAACTCATTTCGTGTTTGGTAGCCATAGTGGTAGATTTAATTCACAAATATATAAACATTTAATTAATTAATAAACATTTAAACAAAATAATTTCCAGGTGGAGTTCAAAACGACCTTTTATAAAGTCGGGAACAAAATAAGTCCAGTGTAACGATAGAACGAAACGCTGTTTGAGGTCTCGCCATTCGGCGGACGCGAGTTCGTTTAGTTCAGTGGAACAGGACGAAGATTTTGTCCGACTTTAGAAGCAGTCTTGACCTTTTGTTTCTTTTCTGTCAAGAGAAAAGAAAAAGAGAGGTTAAATTCAACATTGAATTTAAGAGAGAGAAAAAAGATTCTTCTTCTTCCTTTCTCCTTCTCATACTCTTCCTCTATCTATTATTATCTTCAAAAAAGAGAGAGAAGCAACGGAAATGCGACCTTTTTATTAACAACCCCCTTAACAGCCAATACTATAAAGGGTTTCGACTAGCCAAAAAGCATATGCTAAAGCATATGCTTTTTTAAAACACCAACTTAATGAATAATTACAGCGAAATTATTTTGTAAAAAATAGTGAACAAGATAAATAAAAACTAGTAGAAATTTTCCACACCAGGAAAATGTTCTTTATAATACTCTACATATCCCTCCTCAGGCTCTGCATTAGCCGCAGCAGTTGGCTGATTCCCCCTAGTTGCAGCTATTTGAGTTTTTCCTTCATTTATTTTTAGAAAATAAAGAGAGCAATGTAAGTCTTTATCATAAAAATATGGCGAGTGTGAAGAAATGAATAGTTGCGAAAGAGGATTGTCGTTTTCACCAATAATATCTCTTAATTTACCCAATGTAATTTTTTGTCTATTTGGCGATAAATTCTGCTCAAGTTCTTCAATACATACGATCTTCCTTTCACAACAAATAACGCTAGTAATAATATAAAGAGATTGTAGAACACCAGAGCCTAGGTGTTTAATAGGAAAGCGTATTTTATCTTCTTTTATCATTATATCTATTGCACTGCCCTCAGCAGAAAAGGAAATATGCCCAAACTTAAAAGGAGGTTTACTAAGTAATTCGTCTATCTTTTCAAACTTGTGATGTTCTTTGGGATTTAAATAAAGACCATGTAAAATATTCTTAAAATCCCCATTGGTTATATTTCTAGGTAATTTTTTCGGGACATTTGCCATCTGAGCAATATGCATATCCCTATTACTTCCAATTATATAAACACAGTCATTAAATACTGACATTAATTCGGTAAACGCACTAGCTAGCTCGGAAGTATTAGTTGCTCCTCCGGATTCTGCCAGAGAAGGAAAGTACGTAACCACACCAGAGGTTCCATTTTTTAAGTAGATGACTTTAGTATTTACTACCACCGAAGTAACTGTAATCTCACCCTGATCAATATCAGTGGCTCTTGGAACAATTTTGCCTTCTATTTCGACTATATTATTTGTTTCCTTAAATAGCGTACTAATAGTTTGATTAATCTTTAGCTCATTTTTATCTATAATTACTTTTATATTAAAAGTAATTATGTTTGTAGGTATGTTGTTATAAAAATTATTTGAAAAATTTTCAACGATACCTTCATAGAAATTTTCGCGACTTGAAAATGACCCACTAGGGTTAATTTTTCTTTTCGCTTTAAAAATTGTATATAAAGCATTCAAAACATTTGATTTTCCAGCATTATTTTCACCATAAAGTATTGCTGTGTCTGAAATATCTTTCAATTCAAAGTCTATTAAACTTCTATAATTATTTATTTTTAAGTCAGTAATTTTCATTTTAAATTATTTTTTGAATTCATTAAATTCTTCAATAAAATTATTTATCATCTCATCGTACATCTTTGAAGAATTACTATTTCTTTTAACTGCAATAAGTAAAAGTAGATGCATTTTTTTAAATACATTCCCATATGTTCTTGATTTGAAAAGAGGATAATCCATATTAATTTCAATCGCATCTTTCCTTATAAATTTACAGGGGTATCCAGTACTTCCGGCATTTGTATAATATAGTTGTATTTTTTCACCAAGAATAAATGCTATATCATTTTCAATTGGTATATCTTCTGCGACGGAAATTATTTTATTCGCCTTATCGACAGTATATGCCTGTGTTATAATTTTATCATTTTTTGCGGCTTTAACTAAAGTGAATCCTCTTTTCTCAAGTTTATTTAAATTTTCGCTAATTATTTCTTTTTTCGACTTGACAGATGCCTTTCTATTATCATTGATTGTTTTATCTATTTCCTTTTCTGCCACTGCTATATCTTCAACATAGTAGGCTAATTTGCTTAATTTTTCTGCGAGATAATCATTAATCTCAACAATGAGAGGACTCATAATAAATCCATCTCTAGCAAGATTTAAATATGGTTTTATTTTTTCGGAAAGCCATACTTCGCCTGAAATCCAATGTAACCTGGAATATCCCCTGTTTCTCTTTAAATCAAAATCTGTCCTTTCACCAATACCAACATTATTAACTCTCATTTTTACCCCCCTAGCTTCAACTGGATTTATTGCTTTGTAATCAGTTGCAAATACGTAATTGCATTCAATACCATTAATTTTTACAGTATCTTGCTCTAGAATTTGGCTAGGCATATTATTCCTATAAAGACGTTCTTCATTAAAAAATACATTTATGCCAATAGGTTCTGGATATATGAAGGACTTATAATGAATAAAATGAGGATTATAGGGAATTGGTAAATCTTCTTGTAATTCCCATTTAAATCGTTTAATAGGATCCCATGTACTGATGCTTTCACGCTTTCTGGTTTCCTTATTAGTAAAATATTGTTTTACAAGAAAACTTGGCTTAATAAATTTAACCTTTGTATATTTTTTATTCTTTTCTTGTTCATTTGTATAAATCTTGCCCTTAATTGGTATTTCATCCACATTTATATCATTTGCCGCCTTAAAATATTCCGAAGCTGGTATTAGTGCAGTTAGTATGATATTTGAATTTTCTGTTGTAGTAGTTATTTCTAGTGTTTCACAAAAAGGGAAAGTTGCAAGAAAACCCACACCAAATTGTCCTATTCTCTTTCTCTTATAACGGCGAGTAAGGTCTATAAAATTGTGGCTTTTTGTGCCTGCTATTGTTAAGTATTTATAGAATTCATCTGGTGTCATTCCATTACCATCATCCTCCATTTCTATTATTTCGAAATCTTTTGATATATTAATTTTGAAGGACAATGCGTCTGCATCGTAAGCGTTACTTATTAATTCTCGTATCGCGCTAGAAAAGCTCTTTTGATAAGTAGATTTACTTAAAAGAGGCACAATTTTTTTATCAACCTTTAAGGTAGCTGTAAAGTCTTGAATCATTATACTCCAATTATTAAAACTTCTCTATTCTTTTTTGCATTGCCATTTTGTCTATTTAGTGCATAATTATATTGTTGGCTTCTTGTATAAACCCTTCTTTTATAACGCCCCATTAACTCCTTGAGAAAGTTAATGGACGGTAGCCCTCCAAGTTTATAAGACAATATTATGGTGCTTTCTCGGTATTTGCTAATTATTTCTTCAAAAGTCTGATATATTGTTTCCTTCTTAAAGTCATTTTGCTCTGATATACTATGAAAACGTTTGTTTATTGATTTTTTATCCATCATACTATTCCATTGGTCATAATTGCACATTCCTTCAAGAAAGTGATAGCATTTGAGATAATCCGAAGTTTCATTGCTACCATCTGCATTTAAGTAAGGTGGGTCAATATATACAAGGTCATAACCGCGTTCATCCAAATCAAATATAGATTCATTTGTTGCTTGGCAATGCGTATTAGAATTAAACACAAGCTCATTCGCTTCATTAATAAAAGTTCTGAAGTGTGATTCAAAAGACTTATCCCATGTAGCTTTGTTCCCGAAATTCCTTTCAACATCGTTTGTGCGTAAATTCAGGTTTTTCCTATGGAATAAATTAAATGGCCTTTTAATTATGCAGGCTTGTATCAGGGCATAATATGCCAAAGATTTCTTGAATTCAAGTGTCTCAGCAACATAATGATTCATATTAATAATACCTCCATTCATACGATCAAGCCAACGATTCTCATGATTCAAATAATAAATACCCCGAAAAGTTCTTTCGATAAAGTTCCTATCGGTATTATCATTAAAGCTTTGCAATAAATTATCTAAATCTTCATCGGTGAAGGTTGTTCCTTGGTTTTCTATCAAGGCTTTCCCTATTAAAGCATTAAACTTTAATTTATCATTATAGGTTACTGACTTACCTGCTTTCTTAAAAAAATAACTTACTACTCCTGATCCCCCACATGCGTCAAGTACAGTGTCAAAGTCCAAATCATGCACAATGTCATTTATCCAAGGCAATATTTTTCTCTTGCTGCCCTGATATCTGGTTGTGGGGTATTCCTTTATGTTAATGCTCAATTTTATCGAATATGAAATTCAAAGATATCAATAATTTGCGGTATTGCATCATACTGCAAGCGACAAGGGCTACAAGCGTTTATGCCATTGGGATTTGCGTGAGGGATTGCAGCGGTTACCCCACAGCACAGCGAGGAGTAAAAGCGTAAAGTGCTGACGCTCTGGTCAGCATCCTGACTAAAACGTCAGTAACCCGACCCCTTTCCGCCTTTGCGGAATGGGGGCACGCCCAAGAATACTAAACGTCCAATCTTCCCCGCGTGGGGAAGGCAGGGATGGGGTAGAATAAGAATATTGTGTTACTTTTATAGTCTAATTATAAGATTGTTTATGAAATTACTGGAAAATCAAAACATTATCGTTACAGGCGCATCCAGGGGAATAGGCAGGGGAATTGTGTTAAAACTTGCCGAACTGGGAGCCAATATTGCATTTACCTATTTATCATCCGAAGCCAAGGCCAAGGAACTGGAGGCTGAAATACAGGCCAAAGGAGTGAAAGCCAAGGCATACCATTCTGATGCTGCTGACTATAAGGCTGCTGAGCAATTGGTTACCGATGTACAAAAAGATTTTGGCAAGATAGATACACTGGTGAATAATGCCGGTATCACCAAGGACGGTTTGCTTATGCGCATGAGCGAAGAGCAATTTGATGATGTGCTAAAAGCTAATTTAAAATCAGTATTCAACCTGACCAAGGCTATACAACGCCCTATGTTAAAAGAAAGAAAGGGTTCTATTATTAATATTACTTCGGTGGTGGGTATCCGGGGAAATGCAGGCCAGGCCAACTATGCAGCATCTAAGGCAGGGATAATAGGTTTTACCAAATCAGTTGCTCTCGAGCTTGGATCGCGCAGCATACGTTGCAATGCTGTTGCACCCGGATTTATAGAAACTGAAATGACAGCAGTGCTGGATGAAAAAGTGGTAGCACAATGGAGGGAAGGCATACCCCTGAAAAGAGGTGGCACCCCTGAAGATGTTGCAAACGCCGTGGCATTCCTGGCATCCGACTGGTCCTCTTATATAACCGGCCAGGTGATACAGGTCTGCGGTGGCATGCTTACTTAGAGCAAACTATGAGCTATGGACGATAAGCGATGAACTAAATATAAGTAAGTGATTAGTGAATAGTACCGATGAACTATGCCCTATAAATTATTGTTAACACATTCATCGTTTATATCTCATAGTTTATAGTTATACATATTTAATTGTCTTTCAATATAGCATATCCGGGTTGGTTCCTCATCCTCTGTCCTTTGGCAGGGGCCATCTATTCATTTTTATTTTACTATAAGGATACACGCACCGAGGAGATGCCCTCTTTTTTAAGATGGTTGATGGCAGGATTGAGATTCTGCCTGGTTACTATGGTTGTATTTCTGTTGCTCTCTCCTCTTGTTAAAAGCAATAAAAATACAACTGAAAAACCCATTATAGTTATCGCGGAAGACAACTCTGCATCTATTGTAACGGGCAAGGATTCTAGTTTTTACAGGCATGCTTTTAAAGATAGCTGGGATAAGAATATTGCAGAACTATCATCCAAGTTTGATGTGCGGGTAATGTCGTTCGGCAATGAACTCAGGGATAGCATGAATTACAAGTACGATGAAAAAGAAACTGACATTTCATCAGCCATTGACGAAATAAACAAGAGATACATCGGCAAGAACCTGGGAGCAGTTATCCTTTCTACAGATGGAATTTATAACAAGGGCTTCGACCCTATTTATGCGGCTCATTCATTAAAAGCAAGTCTGTATACAGTTGCACTTGGAGACACTTTGGTAAAACGAGATGCGATTGTTACCAAGGTAGATCATAACAACACCGCCTTCCTGGGTAATACTTTTCCCTTGCAGGTAATAATAGATGCACAAAAGCTGGAAGGGAAAACTTCCACTTTAACAGTCAGCGATGTAACAGATGGAAAAGACGATAAGCTATTTGTAAAGCCATTGAGTTTTAATTCCCAATCTTTTCACCAGAGTATACCTGTGCAGCTTAAGGCAAGCAACTCCGGCCTTAGACACTATGTCGTAAAACTGGAACCGGTTGAGGGAGAAGAAAATTTAGCCAACAACAGGCAGGACGTTTACATTCATGTAATAGATGAGAAACAACATATTTTAGTCCTATCTGCCCCTCACCCCGATGTAGCAGCTATAGTAGAGAGTATTAACAGCAGTGAATCATTCGAAGCAGAATCTATGCTCCCAGAAAAATTCACAGGAACATTGAACAAATATTCCTTGGTTATACTTAATCAATTACCCGCACAGGATAAAAACATAAGCCAGGTGCTTTTATCTATTCAGCAACAGAACATACCTGTCATATATATTCTCGGTAGCCAGTCGGATATTGGTGCATTCAATAAACTGAATACGGGTATTAAGATAAGCTCTATGGGTTACAGAACCACAGATGCGGAAGCTGTTGCAGTGCCTAACTTTTCACTCTTTAGTACCGATGATAATTACAAAACATATGCGGGTCGTTTACCTGCCCTTGCTACGCCATTTGGTAACTATCAGGTGAGTCCTTCAGTTAGCGCCTTATTTAACCAGGAGATACAAAGCACAGTGACCAATTATCCTCTAATAGCATTCAATAATAATGGAACCCAGAAAAGTTGCGTAATTGCAGGAGAAGGTATCTTCAGGTGGAAGTTGCAAGATTATGCCGACCATAAGAACCATGACTTTTTCGACGGACTCATTACCAAAATAGTTCAGTGCCTCGCTGTGAAAGACGATAAGAGCTTCTTCCGTATACATGCACCCAACAGCTATAAAGAAGATGAGCCAGTAGAAATGGATGCAGAGCTTTATAATCCCAGCTATCAATTGGTGAATGATCCTGAGGTAACCATTACCATAACCAATTCAGAAGGAAAAAATTTCCCATTCACGTTTAACCGCACATCGAATGCTTACCACTTGAACGCAGGTATGTTGCAAGCTGGCACATATCACTATACCGCACAGGTTAAATCGGGCACGGAACTATACACCAAGAAAGGTGAGTTTACCATCACTCAAGTGCAGTTAGAAGCAACACATACCATAGCGGACCACCACCTTTTATATCAACTGGCAAGTGAACATGAAGGCAAGATGTTTTTTCCAAATCAATTGGATGAATTGACCAAAATGATAGAAAACAGGGATGACATTAAACCTATCATCTATACGCATACATCTTACTCTCCCATAATAGATCTGAAGTGGATATTCTTCCTGCTATTGGTATTGGCAGGTGCAGAATGGTTTGTAAGAAAATGGAACGGAACGTACTAAAGGTTGCCACAGATTCACAGATTATGAAATATTCAAAAGAAGAATATCCGCTGCAAGATGAGAGCTACCAGATCATTGGTATATGTATGGAAGTCCACCGTATATTAGGTAAAGGCTTGTTGGAAATAGTTTATAAGGATGCTATTGAATATGAATTCAAAAAGAGGTCTATTCCTTATGAACGTGAAAAGAAATACGAAGTTGAATACAAAGGAATCGTTTTACCCCATCACTTTTTTGCTGATTTTGTCGTTTTTGACAAAGTAATTTTGGAGATAAAGGCACAAAAAGGAATAGTGGATGAGCACTACAATTGGACACTAAACTACCTTGCTTTATCTAAATGCCATTTGGGCTTAATTGTCAACTTTGGCGAAAGTTCTCTTAAAACAAAACGAGTAATAATGTAATTATTTAATCTGTGACAATGCTTTTTCATAATAAAGTTTGGAAGAATATAATCTGTGAATCTGTGGCGATTCTTTATATATAAATTTGCGGCAATCATGACTAAGTTACTTTCCATATTTCCAGATCATATTGAGGAGCATAAGCTGCAAACGGCTGCCGATGTTTTAAAAAAAGGCGGCATTGTAATTTATCCAACCGATACTATATATGCTATGGGTTGCAGCATACTGCATCCAAATGCTATTGAACGTCTGGCGAAGATCAAAGGAGTGCGGGTAGATAAGGCAGTATTCTCACTAATAGTGCATGACTTTGCCCACATAGCCGAGTATACCCGGCCCATGAGCAACACAGTTTACAAACTTATGAAGCGTTGCCTTCCGGGACCGTTTACATTCATTTTAGAATCGGGGAGCAACATTAACAGGATAATGAACACCCGCAGAAAAACAGTCGGAGTGCGTATACCGGCAAACCCTGTTACACTTGGCCTGGTTGAAAAATTAGGCTGTCCAATTGTTTCTACTTCTCTGCACGATGATGACGAAATTGTAAAATTCCCTACCGACCCCGATGAAATTTTTGACCATTACAGCGATAAGGTTGATGCAGTTATAAACGGAGGCTACGGCAAAAATGAAGAATCTACTGTAGTGGATTGCATTGGCCCGGAACCTGTAATTATTAGGCAGGGATTGGGACAGATATAGGCGGAAATTTTCGCGTCCTGCTTTTCAAAAACGCGATAATGTCATTGCGTTTTGTGAATGATTTATTCAAATCCACAAATCTGTCAGCAAGCTTTCCATAATTTTTAGTCATGAGCAAAGCCCAGATATAAAAATAATCGATACCCTGGAAGACCACTGCTTTTTGTTCGGCATACCGCGCAAGATTCTTAATAAAATCCCTTGGCATCTCCGTCCAGTGTAAGGCAGGTCTCAAATGATGCCCAATGTGATAACCATCATTAAAACATCTTTTATTATATGAACAATTAATACAACTAATACTATTCAGAAAAGAGTTTCCCGGGTTATTTTGATCAATAAAAGCATGCTGTGCCCAATTTCCGGCCATCATTGCGAACCTGGCAATAAAAAAAGGCATAATAAACACCATTAAAGTGGCCTGCCAATTAAAGAAGGATAAAGCAGTGCAAAATATTATGAAGCCTATTTCACCTGCCACTATTTTTTTAATGAAAGTTCCTCTTTTCTTTCGTTTAAAATAGATGGATAACTCGAATATTCCGTAAATAAAAAATTTTGAAAAATAAAGCAAGAAAGCTCTTACGCTGTCTCGGCGATAATGCATAGTTGAGCTAATATCTGGCGGGATATTGTTTTCAACATGATGCATGGCTACGTGATGGTGAAAATATGTTTCTGGAGATTCTCCGTAAAAAGGCCCCAGTATATATGGAATATAGAGGTTAAGGAAATCGTATTCTTTTTTAAATAATTTACGATGGCTGGTATTATGCAACATTAGCAGAAAAGGGCCAAGCCCCATAACCATGTTGGTTGCCAGGAAAATTATAGCGATCCACCACCTAAAACATCCGGGAATAAAAAGATATATTGCTACAGGAATTACTATAAAAGTAATTTTTAAACAAAGGATAATAAAAGGCAGATCTCTTTCATCCCTAATAAGATTTAGAATACGTTTTTGAAAGAAATTACGGGACTGGCCCGGATCAAATACCGGGTCTTTAATATTAAGCGAGATAGGATGGTTCTGTTGCATCATTAAAAAATTCTTAATGGTAAAGCTAATCATATAGTTGAACGGAATATATTTCACGGTGAATTCCACGGCAAATTGACAAGCCGGCCCAAGCTTGATGCCTTTATTAACGGTGGTTATAGCAAATTGGAGAATCCCCTATAATAAATTGTTTAAGTCATAAGCCTGTAATTATAAGGCGGGGATTAGGAATAATTTAATCCTGTAGTCCAGGCCAGAATCTAATTTCTATCTATTTTTACTTCTCAATTTTAATAAACTTATAAAATGAAAACGCTTTCAAAATTTCACTTTGTTGCAGTAATTCTTATATCCACTTTAATATATAGCTGTGCACCAACTGTTCCTTTAGAACAATGGTCGCATAATCACCCACCCGCTTCTGAAGCTTTGGGCAAATGGGTAAAAGAGCATAGCCAGGCTGCACACTTGTTTTTTGAATGGGATGGTAATCATCCGGATCGCTCTCAGGAATTTGTAAAATGGACCCTAGCCCATCCTAACCTGGAAGTAGATGCTTTTGTAAACCGCCATCCCGGCTGGTCAGAATTAAATGAAATTATGCTTACCCATAAACCTGCTGCAAGGGGTTTTATGGAATGGTGCAGAAATTATCCAGAGGCAGCTAAAACACTTATGGCTCATTCCGGTGGATTAAAATGGGCAGGAGACCACCTTTATAAAGAAGAATGGAATATGGAAACTCCTAATAAATAGTGGGCTTTTCAGCAGATTCTTTTCTAAGCATATTGAGTATAAACTAATCTTATCTAGCCTCCCAAAGATGCTTGTATGCCTTACCCAGGCAATTACTAATATCCTCTGCGATGAGAGCTTCTTGCCCTAATTCATTAGCTGCAATATCTCCGGCAAGTCCATGGAGGTAAACACCCAAAATAGCTGCTTGGTTAGATGTATAGCCCTGGGCTAAGAGCCCGGTAATAATACCTGTAAGAGTATCTCCACTTCCTCCTGTCGCCATACCAGGGTTGCCTGTTGAGTTAAAATAAACTTCTCCATTAGGAGTAGCGATAGAAGTATATGCACCTTTCAGTACAAGATATATTCTATGCTTCCTGGCAAATTCTATTTGTGTTAGATGAGTTTGATAGTTGTTAGCTTGTTTGCCAACCAATCTTTCGAACTCGCCCGGGTGGGGAGTTAAGATACTACCTATGGGTAAAAAAGCAAGCCACGTTTTATTCTCCGATAATATATTGAGTGCATCAGCATCAATTACCATAGGCAATTTTGAATTTTGTATCAATAGTTTCAGCCCATTGGCTGTTTGCTGAGATTGACCTATACCAGGCCCTACTCCTATAACATTAGAATTAGCAACATCCTTAATACCTGTGAACTCATTTTCATTCTCGTCTGCATCTACCATAGCCTCGGGCACTGAGGATTGCATAATCGCATACCCACATTTAGGAACGCGAACTGTGAGTAGCCCAACACCAGACCTGAGGCATGCTTTAGCCGCCAATACAGCTGCACCTATTTTACCATAACTGCCACATACTAATAATGCATGTCCGAATGTACCTTTATGAGAAAACCTGGCACGTGGCTTTAGCATAGGCACTATCATATCCTCGGTAACAAAATAGTTAATAGACTTTTGTGCTGCAATAAATCCTTTATCCAGACCTATATCCATTATAAACCAATCACCAACGTGCTTTGCATTATCTGCAAACAGGAAGGCCAGCTTGGGTGTTTCGAAAGTTAAGGTGAAGGTTGCGTTTACAATATTCTTTCTGTCGGCAGCAGAATTATCTTCCATCATTAACCCTGATGGCATATCTATAGATACAACAGGACAACCTAAGGAATTTATCCTTTGTATTACCTCTGCCAGTTTACCATCCACAGGCTTAGACAATCCCGATCCTAAAATGGCATCTATAATGGCAACGTGCTTATCCTTAATGTCTGTTACAATTATGTCACTGGCTTCTTTGATCTCTGTTACCTTAATTCCCTTTACAGAATCTAGCCTCTTTCTATTCTCATTAAAATCATCCGATGCTTTTGAGAAAAATGGAACGATAAGAACTTCTACATTATATCCTTCCTTAATAATTAGCCTTGCTATAGCTAAACCATCCCCGCCATTATTGCCCATTCCACAAATGATCTTGAAGTAAGTATCCTTATGGAAGAAGTCTGTCACCCATTTGCTGCACTTTTCAGCAGCCCTTTCCATTAAATCTATTGACTTAATTGGTTCGTTTTCAATAGTATAACTATCGGTAGCACGTATTTGTTCGGCATTCAATATCTTCATAACGGTACAAATTTCAACACAAAAGTGGCTTATTCTTTAATACTACGTTAGCTTTCATTATGGAATCTGCAATTACTCAATACTATCTTTTAATAGAATATCAATGTACATCGCAAAAGATATTGACACATAGCGGTTAGTTATGTTTTAACCCCCAAAGTCGAATTTTAGCTTCTATTTACAAAATTTAGTTAATATTGCAACGAAATTAATCAATCAAACTTCCAAATAATCCATGAAAAAACAACAATTTCAGGCCTTATCTGCATTGTGCATAGCAGCTTTAGGCATTGCCGGATGCGGTGGCTTCTCTAAAATGTTTAAAGACGCCAGCAAGGTTACCTATACGGTGACACCCAGTCCTTTACAGGAAAACGGGGATAGTGTAGCGGTAAATATCTCGGTTAAGTATCCTGCCCAATATTTCAACAAAAAGGCAATAGTAACCGCAACCCCTACTCTTAAATTTTCCGATGGCAAGACCCAGGCTCTTAAGCCGGTTACACTTGTTGGAGAAAAAGCAACAGCTACCGGAACCAAGATCGCTTATGATCAAGGTGGTAACTTTAGCTATTCCGATAAGGTATTGTATACCGATGCAATGAGAATGGATGAACTGGATGTGAACGCTAACCTGGTTAATACCAAGAAAGATTTCCCTCCAATGAAGATTGCTGATGGAACTATCGCTACAGCCAAATTGTTGCAAAACGATGACAAGCTGATGATAGGTAAGGATAATTTCCAAAAGACAATGCCAGAAAGAGATACTACACATATCTATTATACAATCAGCCAATCTAATGTTCGTCCTACCGAAATGAGCAGCGAAGAAATGAAGAAATTCAAGGAATTCGTTGAAACAGGTATGAAAGAAGGTTATGCATGGGACGGTATTACAGTAGATGCATATGCTTCTCCTGATGGCGAAACAGATATGAACACAAACCTGGCCAGCGACCGTGCTAAAAGCGCTATCAAGGCTATGAGAGAGTTGTTCAAGAGCATGAAGATGGAAGTAGAAAAAGTAAATGATAAGGGCGAAAAGAAGAAAGAAATGATGGGAATGGATCCTAAGCTTTCTGACGAAACTACCTACAAAGTTGGCACCACCGGTTTGGACTGGGATGGATTCCAAAAATATGTTCAGGCTTCTGACATAAAGGATAAGGACCTTATCTTACGTGTTCTTTCTATGTACAGCGACCATGACCAAAGAATGAAAGAAATTAAGAACATGGCTGCTACCTATACTGTATTAGCTGATAAGATCCTTCCTAAACTGAGAAGGGCTATTATCTTGCTTAATGCAGAAAAGAAGAGCCGTTCTGATGCACAGATCAGCCAATTGGCTTCTACTCATCCTGATAGCCTTTCGTTGGAAGAATTGCTTTACGGAGCAACTCTTACCACCGATCCTAACCAAAAGTTAGCTATCTACCAAGCTGCTGAAAAGAAAACTCCTGGCGACTGGAGGACATCTAACAACGTAGGTTATGTAGAAATGATGCAAAACAAACTTTCTGATGCTGAAGGAGAATTCCGCAAAGCTGACGGACTTTCTGCTAACAACCCGGTTATACAAAATAACTTAGGTGTTGTAGCACGTTGGAAAGGTGATCGCGCAGGTGCAATGGAAGACTTCAAAAAAGCTTCCAGCGCAGGACCTGATGTATCTTACAACATGGGCTTAGTAGACGTACAAATGGGTAACTACGCCGATGCAGTAGGTAACATGGGTAGCAACACTACCTTTAACGCATCTCTTGCTAAATTGCTAAACAGCGATGTTGCAGGTGCTAAGTCAACCCTCGATGCATCTAACGATCAAAGCGCTATTGCTTCTTACCTGAGAGCTGTTATTGCAGCACGCAACGGTGACAAGAATGATATGATCAATAACATTAAGGCAGCACTTAACAAAGATGCTTCTTTGAAGACCATGGCAAGCACAGACTGCGAATTCATCAAGTACAAGGATGATGCAGACTTTAAGGCAGCTATTCAATAGTAGATTAATTTAATTGCACAATAAAAAGCCCTGGCAATCGCCGGGGTTTTTTATTGTAGTGAAGTGGAGTTATATTATCTGCTCTCTATACAAGGTCTGTGTTAAGAGAAGGTTCTATCTTCGCTGTATTATATGACGAAGGCTTAGCCTGCGCCTAACTATGGAGGCTTTTTGAATTGCGAATGGCGATTTAAGAAGTAAAGGACTATCGATAGCCAAACACTATTCACTTCAACACTCCTTCAAGGGTTGGGGCAAACAGAACTATCCAAGAGGGTAAAATACTTTAAACTCTTACTCCGATAACCAGTATATCATCGAGCTGTTCTTCCTTGGCTTTCCAGTTTTCAATATACTCTTCTAGCCTTTCAGCTTGCTTAGCCATTGAAAAGCCTTTTATTTCGAGTAGTAGCTCCCTGAATCTTTTTGTGGTGAGTTTCTTGCCATGGATACCGCCAAATTGGTCAGCGTAACCATCAGAGAACATATAAATGGTATCTCCCTTATTTATTTGAATTTGGTGGGCATCGAATGCCTGGTCTGCTTCTGTAAAACCACCAATGGCTTTTTTGGTAGGCTTTATTTCTTCCAGTTCTGCAGAGTCTTTCCTGGCTATCCACAAAGGACGGTTAGCGCCGGAATAAGAGACAAGCATTCCTCCATTATTTTTCTCTAATGAGCAGAGAGCAATATCCATTCCATCGCGAGTTGATCCCGTATCAGAAGATTGACGTAACGCTTCTCTTATTCCTACATTAACAAGCGAGAGTATTTCACCTGTGTGTTTGGTCTGGCCGGCCGCATCGTGTAGTTTTTCATACCCAATAAGACTCATAAAAGCGCCCGGTACTCCATGCCCAGTACAATCTGCCGCAGCTATAAATGTTCTGTCCTTATCCTTAAAATAAAAATAGAAATCGCCGCTAACAATGGCTTTTGGCTTAAACAGAATAAAACTATCAGGCAATACATTCACTATCTGCTTATGTTCGGGCATTATGGCATGCTGTATCCTTTGCGCATAATTTATACTGTCTGTTATCTCACGGTTCTTTTCTTCTATGTTCTTGTTCTTAAGATCGAGTTCCTTATTGATCTTTTTCTTTTGCACAAAACTGCGGTAAGCAAAGAACGCAAACCCCAGAACCAGCAGTAGTATAAGTCCCGTTGCATAAATGATGAGCTGTTGTCTTTTCAGCTGATCATTCTTCATTGCATCCTGCTTATCCTGCTGAGCCCTTTTTACAGACTGCTTCATTTCATAATCGAGAATAGAAAGAAACGGTTTAATGCTTTTCATATACTTTTCATCGTATGCAAAATCACCATTGTTAAGATCAGGGTCATACCTAACCATAGCAAGGGGGGCTTGTTGAAGGGGATTAACATCCACTCCATCTATTTTCTTATAAATGCTTATCTCAATATCGTAAGGAGAAAACCCAAGCTTAGCCCTTGCAGCCGGAACATTCTTTGTAGAAAAGCTTATACACTTTGTAATATATCCGGGTTTGGTAAACGTGAGCATGTAATCAGTATCCGGCTGAAGAGTAAAATCAAACTCTCCGGAATCTGCAGTGATGGAGCTTTTTAATGTACTATCCGCATATAATGATATTACGGCCCCCCGAAGTTGCTCTCCCTTTTCTGTTACAATACCTTTTACTTCTATGTTCCATTTTGAAGCCGCAAAGTTTATTTTCGGACACAAAAGAAACGAGCACATAATAAATGTGAGCAAAACCGAATTTAAACTGCAGAACTTTGTCATTATTCAATAAGATAAATGAAGGGAAGCGCAAAAGTATACATTCTCTTTATTCCACAAAAGGGGCCTATAAATTTTAAGAAAAACTTAATTGAGCTTTCATAAAGATGCATTCACCATTTCTGCAGCTTCTTGCCCCACCAATGAGCCAAGCGCCACACCCATTCCACCTAATCTTACTGCACAATACACCTTCTCTCCTATCGCTTTAATAATTGGCGACTTAGTATCTTGTCCCAGTCCCATAATACCGCTCCACCTATGCGCTACTTTATACTCTATGCCTGGCAGTATTTTTTGAGTAATTAATACCTCAATAGCCGATTGTATCTTTTGAGTCAAGTCAATCTCGGTTGTAGTCTCACCTTCAAAATCAAGGTTGCGTCCTCCGCCAATCAATAACCTATTCCCTGCATTACGGAAATAAAAGTAACCCCTGTCATAATGAAAAGAACCTTGAAGTTTCAATTGTTCTATAGGTTCTGTTATTAATACTTGCGCCCGTGCCGGTGTAACATCTATATTTTTAACCAGGCTCGGGGTATAAGCATTAGTGGCCAAGAGCAGCCTTTTTACCTTAATTTTTTGCCAGGATGTATTCAACACAATGCCATCTTCCTCTTCTCTGTAATCATTAAGCTGCACACCGTTGATAATACTTATGCCAAGATCACGGGCTTTTTGCATAAAGGCTTTCATCATTTTACCTGTATTTAATTGTCCTTCGCAACAATTCTCGATCATATGAGACATGCCCTTAAAACCAAAACCATTCATTTTATGATCTGCAACACGGTAGGTATCCTTTTGACCGGTTATTCCGTAAACGTTCTTATTAAAGTCTGTTATGGCATCCATGCTTTCCTGGAATGAGGTTTCATTATCAAAAACCTCGTATCCGCCCAGGGATTCATATTCAATGGCAGAATCCCCCAACAGGCTCCTTAAATTTAACAGCCCTTTCCATCTTTTTTCAACAAGCTTAAAAACATTTTCTTTATTGCTTTTCTTTAGATCATCGAGCAGTTCTGTAGTTGAGCCAAAACATGCAAAACCTGCATTACGCAAGCTGGCACCACCACAAACGGGGTCTTTTTCAATAACCATGATATTAAGCCCAGGACCAATTTTTTTAAGGGCTATGGCAGAACTAAACCCTACTATTCCGCCGCCTATAATCGCAACATCTATATTTTTGATAAAAGATTCGTACTCCCAATAACTATAATTCATATTTTTGCCTGTCTACCTTAAGGTGTTTAAAAAGTAAAAGTACAGGGAAATTTTGTTTGACGAAAAATTAAAATTGAAAACGTATTCTTCATATCTACTAAGGTTTACTTTCCTTGTATGCATAATGGTGATATCCTTTACTAAAGGATACAGCCAAAATGCAGCGTGGACCATAGAAGTCCGTGGAACGGTAGAAGAGAACGACAAAAAACTCGGCGGTGCTACTGTAACCTTATATGCTGATAACAGCCAGGTTAATTCAGTTGTAACACCCAACGGGAGTTTTGCCTTTACTTTGAATAATGACGTAAACTATACCATAGCCTTTTCCAAACCGGGATATGTTACCAAACGCCTTAGTTTTTCAACCACAAATGTGCCTCCTGAAAGGTCTAAATATGGGTTTACAGCATACAGCGATATAGAAGTAAACATATTCCCTGAAATTTCCGGCACGGATGTCGACCAGATATTGATGCAGCCCATAGGTAAGATCAGTTATGATCCTTCATTTCATAACGGTGACTTTACTTTCGATGCAAAATACACACAATCCATTCAAAGTTTACTGGATAAGATACTTGCTGCACAAAAGGCGGCAGCAGAAAAAGCTAAACAACTGGAGCTTCAATACAAAAAGATTATTGCCAAGGCAGATGCTGAATTTGGCGCTAAAGACTACACCAATGCAAAGGCTGATTATAATGCTGCTATAGCTCTTAAGCCGGATGAACAGTACCCCAAGGACCAGCTTGTAGCTATTGACAAAGCGGCAGCAGCGGCAGCTTCAGCAGCAGCAGATGCTGCACAAAAAGCAGCAGCTCAGAAAGCTATGCAGGCTAAATACGATTCACTCATCAGGATAGCGGATGATGCGTTCAAATCGCAAACCTACCCGGTTGCAAAATCTGCTTATACTGGAGCTCTTCAGGTTAAACCCAATGAGGCATACCCTAAATCACAATTAGCATTGATAGATAAAGCCATGGCAGATGCTAATAAAAAGGCGGCTACACAGGCTAAGTATGATTCTCTGGTGAGAATTGGCGATAATGCATTTAAGGCTAAAAGTTATGTTAGCGCTAAAGCTGCTTACAATGGGGCTTTGCAGGTTAAATCTGCTGAGCAGTACCCAAAAGACCAGCTTGCTGCAATAGATAAGGCTATGGCTGAAGAGGCTGATGCCAATAAAAAAGCAGCTATACAAGCTAAATATGATTCATTGGTAAGAATTGGCGATAATGCATTTAAAGCTAAAAGTTATACCGCTGCCAAAGCAGGTTATAACGGAGCTTTGCAGGTTAAACCTACTGAACAATACCCCAAAGACCAATTAGCGGCTATTGATAAAGCCATAGCAGATGCTGCAAGTGCCGCTCAAAAAGCAGCTATACAAGCCAAATATGATTCACTGGTTAAAATTGGTGATAATGACTTTAAAGCCAAAGATTATTCCAATGCAAAAAGTGCTTACAACGGGGCTTTGCAAGTTAAATCTGCTGAACAATATCCTAAAGATCAACTTGCGGCCATAGATAAGGCATTGGCAGATGCGGCCAACGCAGCACAAAAAGCTGTTATGGAAAAGGCGGCACAAGCCAAATACGATTCTTTGGTTAAAATCGGGGACAACAACTTTAAGTCTAAGTCGTATGCCAATGCTAAGGGAGCATATAATGGGGCTTTGCAGGTTAAGCCCAATGAACAATATCCTAAAGATCAACTTGCAGCTATTGATAAAGCCATAGCTGACGATGCAGCTGCGGCAAACAAGGCTGCTGCTCAAAAAGCTATACAGGCTAAATACGATTCACTCGTTAAGATTGGTGACAATGACTTTAAAGCTAAAGACTATGCCAATGCTAAAGGTGCTTATAAGGGAGCGCTGCAGGTTAAAGCCAGCGAACAGTATCCTAAAGACCAATTAGCTGCTATTGATAAAGCCATAGCTGACGATGCAGCAGCGGCCAATGCCGCTCAGAAAGCAGTTGCACAAAAGGCTTTACAAGCTAAATATGATTCATTGGTTAAAATTGGTGATAATGCTTTCAAGGTTAAAGACTATGCCAATGCTAAGGGAGCATATAATGGTGCTTTGCAGGTTAAATCTACAGAACAATATCCTAAGGATCAACTCGCATTAATAGATAAGACCTTGGCAGATGCTGCCAATGCTGCGCAAAAGGCTGCTATGGAAAAGGCAGCACAAGCCAAGTACGATTCATTGGTTAAGATCGGTGATAATAACTTTAAGAGCAAACAGTACGATAATGCCAAAGGCGCTTACACAGGTGCACTACTGGTAAAATCTAATGAACAATACCCTAAGGATCAACTCGCTTTAATAGATAAGGCCTTGGGTGATGCTGCTAATGCTGCACAAAAGGCGGCTATGGAAAAGGCCGCACAAGCTAAATACGATTCTCTCGTAAAAATCGGAGATAACAACTTCAAGAGCAAAAAATTCGATAACGCTAAGGGTGCTTATACCGGTGCATTGCAAGTAAAGCCTAATGAACAATATCCTAAGGACCAACTAGCTCTAATTGATAAAGCTATGGCAGGTGAGGCTGATGCCGCTAAGAGAGCTGCCGCAGCCAAGTATTTACAAGCCCAATACGACTCCCTCATTAAAGTGGGCGATAATAACTTTAAAGGGAAAAATTACAGTAATGCAAAATCAGCATACAATGGAGCCTTAAAGGTTAAGCCAGAGGAACAGTATCCTAAGGATCAACTTGCTTTAATTGATAAGGCATTAGCAGATGCTGCCAGTGCTGCACAAAAAGCCGCAGGCCAAAAAGCTTTACAAGCACGTTACGATTCCCTTGTAAAAATTGGTGATGCAGCTTTCCAAACCAAAAGCTACAGTAATGCAAAAAATGCCTACACAAGCGCATTGAGTGTGAAAGACGAGCAATATCCTAAAGATCAATTAGCAGCTATAGATAAAGCTTTGGCAGATGCCTCTGCTGCTGCAGATGCTGCAAAACAGGCGGCCATGCAAAAGGCTTTACAGGCTAAATACGACTCTCTTGTTAAGATAGGCGATAACGCATTTAAGGTTAAAAACTTTGATAAAGCTAAAGCAGCGTACAATGGAGCCTTGAATGTTAAAGGAGATGAACAATACCCCAGAGACCAATTGGCAGCTATAGATGCTCAGCTTTCCCAGCAAAAAAATAATGATCAACAGTATAACACTCTTATCTCAAGTGGTAATCAAAACTACTATATGAAGCAATATAAATCGGCTTTGGCTATATTCCAGCAGGCGACTGCACTAAAACCCAATGAACCCCTGCCTAAGCAAAGAATTGCCCAAATAGAGCAATTAATGAAAAATCAGCAAACAACTACCGTTATTACTCCCGTTCATCCAAAAGATACAGTTGCGGCAGTCGACCCAAATACCGCTGATTCTGTTGCAAGCAAGTACGCTCAGGGTTTAACAGAAGAAACCGTAGACGAGCCCAATTGCCAGATAACCAAGAGAATAGTTGTAAAGGGCAAGAAAGGCTGGGTTTATACAAGAAAAACATGGAATTTCGGTACATATTACTTTAAAGCCGCTCCCCCTGATTTCTCGGAAGTCGCCATTACAGAAGATGCCTGGACCAACGAAACCAATACTACGGGTAAATAATCTCCTTATTTAAAGGGCCCTTCCGCCGTATAAAATAAATTATTATCTTTGCACCCCTTAAAAAAGCAGAAAAATGGCAACAACTTCGGATATTGGGGTAGGTTCTATTATCCGGTTCAATGGAGAACTGTGTTCTATTATTGAATTCCAACACCGTACGCCCGGTAACTTACGTGCGTTTTACCAGGCTAAAATGAGAAACCTTAAGTCAGGCAAGCTGGCTGAATGTCGTTTTCGTTCTGGGGAAACCGTTGAAGTAGCCCGAGTAGAATTTAAAGAACTTCAGTATATATATGCCGAAGGTGATTTTATAGTTTGCATGGATAATGAAACCTACGAACAGGTTCATATTCCTGCTGTTTTATTTGGTAAGGGAGCCCAATTTTTAAAAGAAGGCATGACTGTAAAGGTTGCTTTTGAAAGTGATACCGCTATAATGGCTGAACCTCCCATATTTGTAGAACTCGAAATTACTTATGCCGAACCGGGAGTTAAAGGTGATACCGCAACCAATACCACCAAGACTGCCACCGTTGAAACAGGCAACGAAATACAAGTTCCTCTTTTTGTTAACCAGGGCGATAAAGTAAAGATAGATACGCGCACGGGCGCTTATGTAGAACGCATAAAATAGTTTTAACCTTTAATAATTAAACATGGCAAATCATAAATCATCGATTAAACGCATCAGAAGTAACAATGCTAAAAGATTGCGTAATCGTTACCAAAAGAAGACCGTTAGCACCTTAATCAAGAATTTAAAAAGTCTTGAAAGCAAGGAAGACCTGAAAAAGGACCTTCCTAAGGTACTTGCTTCTATAGATAAGCTTGCTAAAAAGAATGTGTTTCATAAGAACAAGGCATCGAACCTTAAGTCTAAGCTTATGAAGAGAGCCAATGCCCTTGCAAAGGCAGCTAAAGCGGCTCCAGCCAAGACTAAGTAGTCTTTTAATATTTTAATAGAGTGCCTGTGGGGATATCTCCACGGGCATTTTTTATTTATCCAGGGAATTCCAAATAGTATCCACGAGTTCAATTATTCCCTTGTGCGATGCAGAAGAAAAGAAAACAACCGGCACTCCCTTTAATTTAGAAGCACTCTTCTTTATCTCTTTTTTCATTTCACCCAAAAGCTCATCATCCATCATATCACATTTAGAAATACCCAATATCCTCTTTTTATCCAGCAAGGAAGGATTATGCTTTTCTAATTCAAGTAAAAGAGTTTTGTACTCTTTCATAATATCAGAGGTATCGCAGGGAACTACAAAAAGCAAAGCCGAATTTCTTTCAATATGTCTGAGGAATCTAAGGCCTAGGCCCTTTCCTTCATGGGCTCCTTCTATAATGCCAGGTATATCTGCCATCACAAATGACTGGTTTTCGCGATACCTTACAATACCTAAGTTAGGCACCAGAGTAGTGAAAGGATAATTAGCGATTTCCGGTTTAGCTGCAGAAACAACCGACAATAATGTTGATTTACCAGCATTGGGAAACCCTACAAGGCCTACATCTGCTAAGACTTTTAATTCAAGTACTTTCCATATTTCTAGTCCCTCCCCTCCGGGCTGGGCAAAACGCGGATTTTGTTGTGTAGGACTTTTAAAATGGTTATTGCCTTGTCCGCCCCTTCCTCCGGGAACAAGTATTCTTTCCTCCCCATCGTTAGAAATTTCGAATTCTATCTTGCCCGATTCAAAGTCCCTGACAATAGTACCTAAAGGAACTTCCAGTATTTCATCTTTGCCATTGGCTCCGGTCATAAGTTGCCGGTCTCCATTCCCTCCATCGGTTGCAATAACGTGCTTCCTGTATTTAAGGTGTATAAGCGTCCATAGTTGTTTATTACCACGGAGGATAATGTGTCCACCTCTACCTCCATCACCACCATCGGGGCCGCCCTTAGATACCTTTTTATCACGGTAAAAATGCACAGCTCCTGCACCACCATGCCCTGAACGCCCGCATATTTTTACGTAATCTACAAAATTCGAATCAGCCATATAATTAAAACCTATTTGCCTTTATGGCTTATTAATCACTTTAGATACAGCTGCAAGTATTGCATCCGCATTTGAATCTGAAGATGCCTCGGCATATAAACGCAATACAGGCTCTGTGCCAGAAGCGCGTATCATCAGCCATTCATCTTCACTAAAATAAAACTTATACCCATCCAGGTCGTTTACTTTTTGAACTTTAAACGAACCGAAGCTTGTGTATTTACCTTGCTTGCAATTAGCTAACACAGCTTGCTTTAGCCCTTCAGTAATATGGAGGTCTATACGCTTGTAAACAAACTTGCCTGTGATCTTTAATACTTCCTTTGTCAGCTCATCCAGGGTTTTGCCCGTTCTTGCCATATATTCCAGGATGGTAAGACCAATCCAAATACCATCCCTTTCAGGAATATGCCCTTTTATAGCAATACCACCCGATTCTTCTCCGCCGAGTAAAGTATCTTCGCTTATCATTACTCCGCAAACATACTTAAAGCCCACCTTCACTACTTCAAATGGCAGATTATACCTGGCAGCTAATTTTCCAACCTTATCTGTAACAGAAAATGCAACACATACCTTACCACTCATTTTCTTGTATGTAACAAGGTAATTAATAAGAAGTAGTATGATGTGATGAGAATCTATAAACTGTGCTTTACCATTATAAAGCCCTATTCTGTCAGCATCTCCATCTGTGGCAAGGCCCATATCAATGTTCTTCGCCTTTTTAATCAGAGTCTCAAATTCTGCCAGGTTACGTTCAATAGGCTCAGGTGCTGTGCCTCCAAAGGAAGGGTTGTGCACACAATGCAAAAGAGTCGCATCTGGAAATAACCGCTTGATAACATTTTGTCCTGCGCCATACATAGAATCGTATGCCAGTTTAAGGCCCCGATTTTTTAATCAGCTTAAGATCGAAATTCTTCTCTATATGCTTACAGTATATATCTTCAAGATCTATGGACTTTACGAGGCCCTTATCCATATAATCCTTTAACGATATATTATCAAGATCGAGTGAAGAGGTGGCAGGAATAATGTCTTCAATTTCCTTTACATTTTCTGCCAGCAGTGGTCCACCGTATTCACCTTTAAGCTTAAAGCCATTATAATCGGCAGGATTGTGACTGGCTGTAATAATAATACCCAAAGACGCTTTTTGTTTAACAGTACCAAGGGATATCATGGGCGTAGAAACAAACCCGGTAGACAGCAGCACTTTTATATTATAGTGTGCAAGTACCTTGGCCGTTACCTCGGCGAACATGCTGCCACCAAAGCGGCAATCATAGCCTACTACAACTAATGGCGTCCTCTTATTTTTAATAAGCCATTGCGAAACTGCGGTAGCTACCCTGGCAACATTTTCTACGGTATATTCCTTTGCTATAATGGCTCTCCAGCCATCGGTCCCAAATTTAATTGTGGTCATTGTTCGGTATTAATAATGCAAAAGTAATGGTTATTAACAAGGAAACAAGGAGCTTCATCCGCTCAAGCGGATAGCGTCCATACTGCCCCATCCCTGCCTTCCCCTCGAGGGGAGACCCACAGAGGGGCAGAGAAAGAGGATGAGGTCTATATAGTCTTGTTTTAAATGAACTTTTGTGCACTTATTTTGAAGCTCAGGTTTCAATAAGAATACAATGAAATTAACAGTACTATGGCTCCTGAAGCCCTTTATTGGCAGGGCATCCATTGTTAAATACAACAATTTACAATAACAAAATAGCAATATATTGATAATCAATACTTTACGATTGCGAATAGGCGAGCCGCAAGTTTTTGTGTAATAATTGCTTAAAAATTAGTAGGCAATTGCGTACTAAACTCACAAACTACGCCGAACGGGGTAGAAATCCTGCAATAAGATTTGCAGAGCATTATGGCTCTGGAACAGCCCGTGCAGGTTTACGTTATCAGACTATCGAAGACGCAACTTTTATAAATAAAATTGACGCAAGAATTTTTGAACAAAAAATGATAAATTCGAACGGATATATAAATGGTGGACAATTAATCAATCTGCGAAATTCAATTGTACCAAAATATTAGGATCTTTACGGAATTCATTAATAATTAAAAAATGACAAGATACTCTTCTAAAATAGGCGACATATATTGTGTTAAGCTTGATGAATCTACAAAAAAGTACTTTCAGTATATTGCTAATGACATGACACAGTTAAATAGTAGTGTTATCAGAGTTTTTAAAAACCCTTATGCAATTGATGAGATACCTGATTTAAATGAGCTGATAAAAGGCGAGGTTGATTTTTATGTTCATGTTGTTATCAATTGGGGTGTTAAATTAAAATTCTGGGAAAAGGTTGGTAACGTAAAAGAAATTGGAGCTTTAGATATTCTTTTTAGAAGTTGTGGTGATTTTGGAAAAAAACCAGGTGAAACGAGCGTACAAATTTCACACAATTGGAGAGTTTGGAACCTATGAGATATGCTGGAAAATTAGAAGGGAAGAATCAAAAATCTGAAATTGGATCGGTAATTCCAGCACATCAGGTAAGACATAGAATGCGGACAGGAAAGTACAATTTTGTCTATCCCGGCTATGATAAAAATAGCATACAGACTTATGTCCCTAATGAAGAAGGTGAGAAGATTAGAGCTGCATTGCAGAAAGAACTAGAAAAAAACAAAAAGAAATAGTATCTTATAGATCAAGTTAAGCGCAGACAAGCAGGTGCAGGCCCATTTTTATAGCAGGAATTTTAACAGGGCCTTCAGGCCCTGAAAAATCATATAAAAAATATCTGCCACAAATAGAAAATGTCTAATCTGATAAAGTAAATTTAAATGTTTAATTTATTTAAACCCTAAATCCTGTACTATGAAGACACTAAAACAAACATTTTTTATTTTACTGTTTATTTCTGTGTTTACAGCCAAACTATATGCCCAGGATTATATCAGATATTGGCTTGAATCGGATTCTGCAAATTACGAATATTATGTAAAAAAGGATGTGAAAGCAACACTTGTCATTTTACAGGAAGAGAGCAAAAAAGCTAAATTGAATTCTGGCGGAGTAGAAATGATGGGTGAATGCCTGGAAGCAGAAGGTGATACTGCCGAAGCTATGAAATACATTAAGTTATGCATATCTGAATACAGTATTGGCGCAGATGAATTAGAAAGAATTAAAAACGTCTTTTTCGAAGGCTCAACTAAATCAGCTTATTATAAAGAAATCGAATCTTCTTTCCCTGATTTGGAAAAACAATATTACTCGGATAAAAATATAGATGTGCTTATAGAAATTAAGATGATGGTGGCAACAGATCAGTTTATTAGATTAAACGAAAAAGGCTATGATGAAAAAAAGTGGTATAAACTGTATCGGCAGGTTGATTCTACAAACATACTTCGGGTGAAAGAGATTTATGAGCAATACGGATATAGTATTGACGGAAGTGATATGTTTATTTTGATTATGCATGGAACAAGTGACTTTCAGGATATGTGGGATTATTTTCAACCAAAACTTTTAGAAGATATTAAAAAAGAAAAAATTGATCCCAGCGCGTATGCTCTTTTGGTTGACAGAAGAAGAATTTTTGTAGAAGGGAAAAAATCCTGGTTTGGAGTATTTACAGATGCTGATTTCCAAAGTCCTCAAATGGGGCAGATTGATGATATTAAAAATGTAGATAAAAGAAGGAAAGAAATAGGGCTTTGCCCTTTATATCAGGCAGCGGAATTGGCGAACCAAAAGACGCCGGAGGATTATAAAAGATAGTTATTTTTTTCTAAAAAAGCTATGATACCTATTTTATCCAGTGAAGACGATGATTCAACAAATTATGTAATTGATTATAACTTTTCTGCTTAAATTAAATAGATGATACGGCTATGAAATTACTGTTTTTGGTAAGTACTGCATTTTTATTTATTACCGCAAATTTGCCTGCACAAAATTTGGTGCCTAATCCAGGTTTTGAAGAAATTACAAGTTGTCCGGTTGCTGTGTCAGACGATTCTACAGGAATAGAAAAGGCCAAGCATTGGTTTACCACTGATAAGAATGGCTCTCCGGACCTTTATAATGAATGTACTGGAACAGAATATTTTTACCCATGGGCTTACAAGGTTCCACATGTTCCGGCTAAAAGTGGGAAAGGATATGCGGGCTTTGAGTGTTTACAAGAGCGCCTGGAAGTTCAGTTAAAGAGCCCGCTTGTTAAAAATAAAATTTATCGTGTACAAATGTACGTATGCACACCTTTTAATGAAAGGTCGCTTTTTTTCATATCCGTCCATTCTCTATTTTAATTTTTCAAAGATTTTTCTTACTAAAAAACATATGGATACTTCTTTAATAGATAAAAGACTTCTGTGGATCGTAAATAATGACAGCAATAAGTCCGGTTATTGCAAATGGAAGTTATTTTCTGCGCGTTATCAAGCAAAGGGAGGTGAGGAGTATTTTACGTTCGGAGGATTAAATTATTCGAAAGGGATTGACAAAGGATTATTCTACGATGGGGCCCGTCACATCAATCCATTTACTGCCTATTATTATTATATCGATGATGTTTCGGTAGAAGAAGATACAACGGTTTCAACTTCAGCACCTGTAGCTTTTCAAGGCAAACTTGTTACCGGGCAAAAATTAACATTGAAAAATATTTTTTTTGAAACAGCTAAAGCAAATTTGCTTTCTACCTCTAATAATGAGCTTGATGCATTAGCAAAAGCAATGCAAAACAACCTGTCGGTTTCACTTAACATTTGCGGATATACAGATAGTACCGGAAACGAAATGAGCAATATAGACCTTTCAACAAAAAGAGCAGAAGCGGTGCGAAATTATTTAGTTAGAAAAGGTATTGCATTTAACCGCTTTAATTGTAAAGGTTTAGGAAGCGCTAATCCCGTAACTGACAATAAAAGAAAAAGCAATAGGCGCGTTGAAATAGGAGTTATCGGAACACAGTAATTTATTACAGTTCTAATGTAGAACTTTCTGTACTTATAATTGTAAGTCTCCTCTAAAGTGGACTTATTTGAAATTAGAGTTTCTTACTTGCCCCTGCCCTGGAATACTATAAGTACGGTATATATTATTATGCGGATATCCAGGAGAAAAGAAATATTTTCTATGTACAAAAGATCATATTTCATGCGAGATGTCATTTGGTCTATATTCTCTGCATAACCATATTTCACTTGCCCCCAGGAAGTTATTCCGGGCTTTACCTTGCTTAGATGTTTATAGTGAGGAGACCTTTGTATTATCTGTTCAATAAAAAACTTACGCTCGGGTCTAGGGCCTACAATAGACATGTCTCCCCTTATTACATTATAAAATTGGGGTAATTCATCCAATCTCGATTTCCGCAGGAACTTACCAAAAGGCGTTATGCGGGTATCATTTTGACTGGATAGCGCAGGACCATTTTTTTCGGCATCTATCCACATAGACCGGAACTTATATATGGTAAAAGGTTCATTGTCTAGTCCTATTCGTTCCTGGCTGTATATGATAGGGCCCTTGGATGTAAGCTTGATTACGATAGCAATAACAATATAAACCGGGGAAAGAATAACGAGAAAAAACAATGACATACACACGTCAAAAAATCGTTTGAACACCTTTTGCGAGGGCCGCAGTATATCGTGCGAAACAACTATCAGCGGAGCATCCATAATAGATGCAAGCCTTACCGAACCCGACATGATATCATACATATCCGGTATTATTTTTATAACCACCTTGCAATCGTTCAGGGTATTTAAAATATTCTCGAGGTGCTTGTGCTCAGACGACTCAATGGCTACGATCACTTCCTCCACCTTTTCTTTTAAAATAGTTTCACGTACTGTTTTAAAGTCTCCCATGTACGTAAGCTTTTGGCTAAGCTGCTCAGAAAATCCATTGTTGTTATCTACGTGCAGAAAGCCAATAAATTTATTACCCGAGGATTTGGGTTGTTTTTCCATTTCATCATATAGCTGAAGTGCCTTTTGGTTGCTCCCGACCAGGATGGTATTAAAACCCATCTTACGGCTGTGGAGCCTGTTATTTGCATAACTGGTAATAACCAGATGAGAAAAAGCAGAGAAAAAAAA